>Ga0081479_110807_pt1 | contig 59621 bp, 71 predicted proteins | sample MamHotmetagenome_FD_70984 | JGI IMG/M metagenome (GOLD analysis project Ga0081479, IMG submission 70984) | Hot spring cone microbial streamer communities from Mammoth Hot Spring (Liberty Cap Streamers), Yellowstone National Park, USA - T=72 v2... | ecosystem: Environmental > Aquatic > Thermal...
TGGATCGTTATACCCCTTGCCTTCTCCTCGGGTGCCTTGTCAATCTGGTCAAACGGTATCCAGTTTGCCCACCCCTTCGTAGTCAAAACCCTCGTTATCGCTGAAGTCAATGTCGTCTTACCATGGTCAATGTGCCCAATCGTCCCCACATTCAAATGCGGCTTCTTCCTCTCAAACTTCTGCTTCGCCATCTTCAACCTCCTTTAATCTTGCGTATAAAAATTAAGCCCACGACCGGACTCGAACCGGTGACCACTTCCTTACCAAGGAAGTGCTCTGCCTCCTGAGCTACGTGGGCATCTTTTCCAAAATATCACAAGCGGGCGACGGGACTCGAACCCGCGACCCTCAGCTTGGAAGGCTGATGCTCTACCAGCTGAGCTACGCCCGCATTTTTTGCTAATCAAAAAAGATAAGATGGAGGGGGGAGGATTTGAACCTCCGAAGGCCTCACGCCACCGGGTTTACAGCCCGGCCCCTTTGGCCGCTCGGGTACCCCTCCTTTTTAACAAAATATTACCCCGTATTTGGCAGTTGTCAAGAGAGCAAGGCGACCTGCTTTATCTGTAATTCTACCTACTCTGGTAGACGCTTTCAATGGTTGATGTTGTGCCCCTTGGACCGTAGGCTCGGACGATGATGGAATAAATATAAGGTTGGCTTGCCTTAATGGCAGGGTCTAACTCTACGACCGGACTTATACTAAAGCCAGCTTGAGCTATCCCTACTAAACAGATAGTTGCGTTGGCAATAAATGTCCCCTGTTCCTCAATTAGACGAAACTTTATCTCTGAATTACAACAGAAATTGCCGCTCTGGGTTAATGGTGCAGGACACCCTTGTCCTATATCTTTAAAATAATCCTTATCTATATAAGAAGCGATAAGCTCAACTGTTCCGGCTGCTGCTTCTCTTAAGGTAGCATAGGTTTTTATGGGTAAGACTATACCAAGCATCCTTTGATAGGCAAGATAAAGTCCGCCGACGAGTATTAGCCCTATTAAGCTTAAAATCAGTGTAAGAAAAAGGGCGGCTCCCTTTTGTCTTAAGTTTAGTTTTTTTACTTCTTTCATTAAAGTCCCCATCCTCTGAGGTTTGGTAAGGATACCTCCTCTTCTATTACTTTAAAGGGATAAAAGCGATAATCACCAGCAAGTGTTATAGTATCTCCTCCGCATCTCTCCGAATAGGTAAGAGATTCCTGGTATCTTATCGTGCCCCTTCCCCCAGCTTGAACTATCATGCAAACCCTAACTCCAGCTAAGTCTTTAAGGGAAGAAGGAGGCATAGTTTGAGGATTTCCTAACTTATCAATATAGCGAATACGAAAATCAAGGACGCAGGAGATGACTGGTTGGTTATTATCTTTAGTCTCCAACTGGAGGGTGCTCCTTTGTAAATCAGGATGGCAAGATTTATCAGGTATGTTAGTAGTACTGTTACTCAAAAAAAGTCGCACCAAAAAATCTGAAGGATAACTTCCATCAAGATAGAAGGACACGGTCGAAGGTATTGTTTGGGTGCAATTTACAATTCCTCTTATAGAACGGTCGTAGTTCAAAAAAAGGCAAGTCTTGCCGGCAGGCGATGGAACAGGGCAGTTCACCCCAAATCTGCTGGTTGCATTAGTAAACACATTCCCGCTACTATCAATCATCCACCAGCAACCAGCCCACCGTGTTTGTCTACTTGCCAGGGAAAGATAACAAAGCGTGGTATTGTCTCCGCTTACAACTGCGCTATCACTACAACTTCCAGGGGTTGTTTTCAAATAATCTGCCGATATCCCGAAGCCTATGCTTTGGAGCTCCTTCTTAAGGAAGGTCCGAAGAGCGCTTACATCAGCCTCGGTCTTGATGGTAAACCTTGCCTGCCTCTCCGTCCTTAGCATACCTGAAAAGAAGCTAAAAAAACCTGCGGAAAAGATGCCGATAAGAGCAATAAGAATGAGGATTTCCGTTAGGGTATAGCCTGAGGCTCTCTTCATTACCACTCCATCTTTAAGACCAAGGCTTTATAGGTTTGGGTTTGATTGGTTGCCGGGTCAACAAACTTAACCTTCATGCAAATTCCAACTCCAATCGGAGTCGGACTTAGGGTTCGAGTTGAATTGTATGGGTCTGATGGGTCTGGTGTATAGACATCGGCGAGGGTATAGCTAAGATCGAAAGTATAAGGAGAGTTTGAACAATTATCATAAACTATCTGCTTCCCCTTAAGGCAGGCTTTACATCTTAAAGGAGGTTGACAGTTTGTCCCGTTATATTGCATGGGCTCGTAGCAATCTGGGTCAAAGGTGCAATTTCCGTTTAAATCGCAAGTTCCGTTTTTAAAAGTTCTATCTAAAGTAGCCAAAGAATTGCTTGGAAGATTTAGCAAGTATCCCTTTTCTGTCTCAAGGATTTGGCGAGCAAGAATATGAAGCTCTAAAGATTTTTGTCTTTTCAAGTAATCCCTCATTCCTACCGCAAGCCCAGAGATGATAAAAAGAAGAATTAGAAGGGCAACAAGCAGCTCAAACATGCTAAATCCTTGGCTATTTCTTTCCATATTCAACGCGTATCCTACCAAACCTGTCAACAAAAATAGTAGATGCTTCCTTACCAGAAGGAGATTGAATGGTTACATTATTTTCCCCATTACCGCAAATATAATTAAAAGGTAAGCCCTTTCTATCAAAGACCACATAAAAGTGGCTTGTAGTATTTCCCTTTACGAACAAAAAACCACCTTCAAGAACTTTTAGTTGTTCAAGTGGTCTGCAGGTTCCGGTGAAGTTTCCCGGACAATCCGAATCACTATTGCAATTTTGAGATGGGTCATTAACACATATGTTAGTGCCGTTTATGTTATCGCAATCGGGTAGACTATCTTGGCAATTTCCATCGTGGTCTATAAAGATCTTATACTTCCCTGAGCCGTTGCAGGCTCTTATCCCCCAGGAAACGCCTGTTATCTGAGCCTGGTTCTTCACATAACTTAGGTCTGAAAGGAACTGATTTAGGGCTTGGCGCAAGCGGGCTTTCTCTATGTAGCTCAGGATTTCGCTTATTGCAAGTCCTGAAAGGATTGCGACAGTGGCTAATAGAATAACAAGCTCTACCATGGTGAAGCCAAGGGGCTTTGACTTTTGCCTTATTTTTCTATCCACAGGATAAACTTTCCTCTGAGGGTTGCTCTAAGTGGATTTGGTGCCTGAATGATCCCACCTGCTGAAGTCTGAGTGAATAGGGTAGTTCCCTTCTCAGTCTTCAAAGGTTGGAAAGGTTGCCCGATGGGCGGGGCACCAAAGGCTATAAACTTACTAACAACGGGTGAAGTCTCACCCCTAAGGTTATAGCAGGGGCATCCCTCAGCAAGGCAGACCATCCAGTAATAGGTCTCACCGCCAGAAGAGCAGATGTCTTGAGTTGGACGAAAGCTTAGGGCGTTTACCATGTAGTTTAAGATAAACACTGAAGAATACATCTGCTCATTGCTCGTTAATACATGATACCAGCCGTTAGGAGCAAGACTGTAGATGAATTGATATAGAGCTCCCTCAGAGGTTTGGCTACAACCAGTCTCCGTGCAGGTGCAGGTTGTCTCCGTTGAGTTGTAAAGAAGGGTTGAGTTGTAATTAGAGTTACTCGTGCAGTAGTTTGTGCGGTCTACCAGGTCCGAAAAGTTTAGGGTGCAATTACCAAGGTAGCAGGTGTCTTTAAAGCCTATGAAATAGTTAGTTGATGGATAATTTCTCGTCAAATAATGACCTGTGCCGAGGACAACCCAGAGGTTTCTGCTTTGGTCAAAGGTCATCTGAGGTGCGGCAAAAACTGGCTTACCAAGATATGAGCTAAACACCGATTTGATATCGCTGTCAGTCAAAGATGATACATCCTTGTAGCTTCCATCTATGTTTTTGAAGCTAATCCTGTAGAGGTTTCCTGAAGTCTCGTTGTAGGTGCCAAAGTAGATAAGGTCATCTACATAATCGTTGTCAAAATCTACCGCCCGAAGATAACCTACCGCTGTGTTGTCGTTGTTGTCGTCAGGGATTGTTAAGTTTGCTACTGTTCCATTTGCCAAGTTTACAAAGTATATCTTAGGCTCTTCGACAAAACTTATGGTGTATGGAGTTCCTGTTCCTGCAACCTCTTTAGGTCCGCTTCCGATGACGACATAGGTCTTGCTCCAGTCTGTGCTGTTACTTAGCTTGACAACCTGGGGGTAGGAAAGGGTTAAAGTATTGTCGGGAAGAGGTTTTTCCCACTTTAAGGTTGGTTTATCTGAGGTGCCGTTTAGCCAATCGGTTAGGTCAAGGAGGAAGAGGCTTGAAGAATAGGTTGTGTCGTCTGCAGAGATTGCCTTTCCGCCAAAGCCCATCATCCCAAGTAAATAGGTGCGCCACTGCCCTGTGTTTGGGTCCTTTGCATCAAACACGCTAACCCTATAGTCAACCGTTGGCACATGGCAATAATCCTTATGCCCAAGCCAGAGGAGATAAGGAAGGGCATTCCGCGGAATAAAAGCCCATTCTTCTTTGCCAATAAGGTCTGTGCTTGTAAGATTAAAGGCATCGGTTAACTTTAAAGGCTCGTTCGGTGGTTTGTAAGAGCTTAGCCAGCCCACGCGGAGGGCATGAAGCATGCCATCGTTTGCCCCCACGAAGATATAGGTTGTCCGCTTTTTGTAGGGATCACTATTTATATAAGTCAAATAGCTTGTGTCGCCATATCTTATGTGGTAGTTGTTCAACGGCTCATAAGAAAGGACGACAGGGGTAGAATGATAGATGTCGCCAAGCTTCCAGGTTTTATTTCCGATACTTCCGGGGCAAAGGCTTGAGATGTCCGCGGTGCGCGGTCTTGAAACAAAGGTAGTTGTGTTGCTATTTGCAGGGCAAGGGGTATCCTGCCCCAAAATGTAATTTATTATGCAGGTTGCGTTGATAGACTTTCCAGCTATATCACTCCACATTGACTGCACATAACTTGTTAAAGCAGAGTCTGTTAGCAAGACTAATGACCCATCTTTGTTTACATAGACCTTTCTATTTTCAGGATTAGTCTCAGCAAGTCTGCATCCTGCCTCAAAGAGGGGGGAAACCTGTTCTGGAGCGTTCCTTTCTGTTGCGGTGCAGGATGTCTCGTTGGATATGGCAAAGATCTTTGTTCCAGATGCTGTGGAAACAAACTGAACCCAAAGGTCTTTTAATAGCTTTAGGATTTTGTCGGCAACTGTGTCCTCTCTTATCCTTCCCTTAGCGTCAACCCAGAGAGCTTTGAGAAAGCCAATCCAAGAGAGCTCAACATCCCCAGCCTGATACCTTGGGTAGAAGTAAGGCTGAAGCACCAAGGCTCCAGTTGAAACCCTCTGAGAAAGGGTAGCAACCGTTGCCCCTGCTGAAGCCCTGCGAAGGATATCACTGAAAGCTCTAATTAATCCTTCTTCTATTTTTGTTGGGTCTGAGGCAAAGAAGTAAGCGTCTGGGAAACCATTGCCATCCTTGTCCCATTCAGAAGTAAGGTCTGGTCTTCCGTTTCCGTTTGTATCGTCAAAGTTTCCAAACTTTGCTGCAAGATAAAGCATGTTGGTCCTTCCAACCAGCATCCATGATTTTGCCTCTTGGGTATCGATCATGTATGTTTTTAATGTTTGATTACCCGGTAAGTCAGGTCTAAGGTCAGTTTGATGGGCATAGTAGGCGAGTCCAGCAATGTAATAAGAGTTTTCTTTATGCGGATACGGGCAGGTTCCAAAGGCTCTGGAAAGATTAGAAACATATTTTTCATAACCCCACCAATCACAAACTCCATCAAGCACGCAACCTATACAGATTAAGCCCGGAGTTAAGCCTTCGTAATTTCCAACAAGGTCTGTCCAGTAGCTAACATTTATGCTTGTATCAGCGTTTGAAGGAACACCATAATCACCAACACACTGTTTACATGGAGTGTCAGAGGTTTTAGCGGTTCCCGGGATCCTTTTATCAAGCCAAGGGTTTGCGTCGTTTATGGCAACTACAAAGCTTTCTTGACAATACTCAATATAAGGATCCCTCCATCCCAGACGGTTGGTGTGGGTCCATGGAGAGGAGCTACAGTAAACCGGCGCACCGTCATCTTTGGTGGGCAATCCTGTGCAATAATTGTCCGTAGAAGGTCCCAGCTTTTTAAAGTAGCGAATAATTTCATAATACATTTCACTAATTGGGTCGAGGATCTTATATCCAGTGTTGTATCCAAATTTGTTTATGTAGTTTATAACACCACTAAAATCTACTCCTCCTATGTTATCAGGATTGGTTATAAATGTTCCGTCTGCGTTGATTTCAGCCTCTGGGTTTGAGCAGCCGCCTGTGTTATTGCAAACTACTAAGTCTCCGTTTGCATCGTGATACTTCATCCCGTACGGAATTTTATGAGAAATCCACTTTATATTAGCCCTAATCACTCCACCATCCCTTTTACTGTCTACGTTATTAAATAATGCGTAAGATATTAGTCCAAATCTTATTTTGTCTGCGTATTTTTGGATTACTCCCTCCGGTTTGTTATTAGAAGGATTGCAGTTAGGTTCTAAACCTTTAGATGGGTTGCATACTTCAATTTTTAGATTAAAGGCAGAAACAGCTCCTGAACCTGAAACAGTCGGAAAGATATTTTCTCCACTTCCTGATTCCCCTACTTCACAATCTGGCACACCATTCCCATCTGTGTCCTTGCAAGCCACAAAACCGTTAGCGTAACTAATAAGATATATTGTTCCGCTGTAAGGTGTATAGAGATTGGCGCTATCAATCCTCTTTATAGGAAACCATTCATGTCCAGGCGGTAAAGTCTGTCTTGCCCCTAAAAGTTGGGTATAGCCAGTTGAATCCACAGCCCTATTCCCGCCTGTCATTGCCTTTCTGAAAGCATCAACTGCCATGGTGGTTGCCCAGTTAAGAAAATTACCGCTCCAGCTACCTGAACATTGATGGTTTGCGGCTGGTCCCACTGGTTCGAACCTCCCATCTGTTCCACCGCCTACATAGTTATAACATTTGTTAGGGTCAAAGTATCCGTAGTAAGTTTTTGTATTTTCATAGCAGTTATCTACCCACTTTCCATTAACAGGGTATGAACAAGATGCGAAGGTGCAGCCATAAGATGTTCTTGGGTCCCCAGTGCAGGTTATAGGGGGGTGAGCGGAGCCTTCCATAGGCCATTCTATCGAAAGCATGATCATTACGTTAGGGGGAGCAGAGGTTGTAGTGGTAGTAGGATTATAACAATAATTAGTCATGTCAGCGGTTGCTAAGATCCCCCTTGGATTTTCCCGCAAGATTAGGGCAAGGATAAAGTAAACGAGGAAAAGGATTATCTTTTTGTATAACCTTACGGTCGCAAAAAGAGCCCTAAATTTAGTCATCATAAATTTATTATCGGTTTAAAATAAAAAAAGTCAAGAGAGAATTAAAGCCCTCGGGAAGGCATCGGGATAAGGGGACAACATCAACAAACTCCATCAACCCCTTAGGCTGTTCTAAAATGTTCCTTACTCCGTCCTGCCGAGCGATAGCGAGGCATCCTCGCTTGCGTCGGGACGGCGTCCCTCCTCACTTCGTTCGGGACAGCGTCCCGGGATGTCATCCCGAGGCACGCTTCCCTTTTTGTCATCCCGAGGCGCGTAAGCGCCGAGGGACCCCTCGCTTCGCTCGGGGCGACAAAGAGGGGGGCTCGGGGCGACAGCAGGAGGGCTTGCACAAAAACATTTTTAATACAGCCCCAGAGGGAATCAAAGCCCTCGGGAAGGCATCGGGATAAGGGGACAACCTCAACAAACTCCATCAACCCCCTTGACCAAATAAAAAAAAAGACTTAATTTTTTTACTAAATTAGTAAAAATTTATCAACGGAGGTGGATTGATTATGCCTATTTATGAATTCAAATGTTACGATTGTGGAAGGGTCTTTGAAAAGCTTTGCTTTAACAAGGAGGATGAAAGGGAAGTTAAATGCCCCTATTGTGGGTCTAAGGATGTGGAAAAGATTATTTCAGCCTTTTCAGGAATCTTTGGAACATCTGGAGTTGGTTTTGGAGGAGGTAGCTCCTGCGGTGGTGGAAGCAGGTTTGGCATAGGCTGAGCTTAAGAGACTACAGGGGATGGGTTCATCCCCTTTAAAACTGCAAAGAGCTTTTCAACCTTTTGTGGGTCCTTTTTCCCAGGATAAAGCTCTAAGCCTGAAGCAAGGTCAACCCCGAAAGGGTTGACCTCTTTTATCGCTAAGGTAACATTTTCAGGGTTAAGACCCCCAGCTAAGAAAATACGATATCCCATCTTGACTGCCTCTTTTGCTATCTCCCAGTTAAAGATTTTTCCCGTTCCTCCAAAAGCTTTCTCATCGTAAGCATCAAGAAGAAGGGCAAAGGCTTGGGCAAAGGGTTTTAGCCCTTCTAACCTAAAATCATTTTTTATGCGAAAAGCTTTAATCACCCTCTCCATACCTATCTTTTTTGCAAGGCTTATGTCTTCATCTCCATGAAGTTGAATAAAATCAGCACCAAGGTAAAGGGCTTTTTTTACCTCCTCGTAGGTTGGGTTGACAAAGACCACAACCTTTTTAGCTTTAGTTGGAGTAGAAAGAAGCTCCGAAAGTCTTTCCCCCGCATACCTGGGTGAAGGAGGATACATTACAAAGCCAACAAAATCTGGACCAAACTTGTCAACTAAAAACAGGTCATCAAAGTTTGTAATTCCGCAGATTTTTATAAGAACCATAGGAAAATTTTAAAACTTCCTATCAAAGTAGACATTTTTCCCTTTTACGCTTAAGGGAATGCCGAGGATGACCTGCCCAGGCATAAGCCCAAGCCTTTTTACGGCAACGCCAACGGTATACATCACACGGTTATCAAGACAGAGGTCCTTAGCCTTGGCAACGGCTGAGCCGATAGCTATGCCAAGGTCAATAAGCCTCATCGCGCAGATTGGTCCCTCATAATCAAGGACCTTTCTTTCAACCTTAGTTATGGTATCGCAGGTATAGCCACAGGCGCCACAGTTTACGCCAACCGGGTTTTTAAAATCAACAGAGATTAGCACCAAGGCTTCAGAGTTTCTGATGTTGTCTGCATCCCTTTTGAAGAATTTGAAGGCTTCTCCCCTTTCGGCGATCCTTTCCATCTCTTGAGCGACCTTCTCAAGCTCGTCTTTGTCGGTGACGATAGCAAGCTCAAGATTATCCTGACCACGGGCCTTGGGGGCAGTCCTTGCACAGACAAGTAGTTCTATAGAAAGCTTTTCTACAACCTCTTTTTCTGGATTAAGCTTCATTTCGCCCTCCTTGGTTTAATCTTAGACAAATCCATGTTCTTTTAAAAACTCAACGGTTAAAAGACTTTTTTCTTCCTCAGCTTTAGAAAGATAGGGCTTAAGAAATCGATGGACCATCTTGGCTATCACATCAACCTCAAGATTTACCAAATCGCCAACCTTTTTTACTCCAAGGGTGGTAACAGCCAAGGTATGCGGGATGATCATCAGCCTAATCGCATCCTCTAAAACCTCGTTTATCGTAAGGCTTATTCCGTCAACGGCAATCGAGCCTTTAGGCACTAAGTATTGAATAAGGTCCTTGGGAATTGATATTTCAATTAAGGTGTAATCACCCATTTTGGCTATTTTTTTTATCGCTCCAACCCCGTCTACATGACCGGTCACCAAATGTCCGCCTAATCGGTCTCCAAGCTTTAGGGCTCTCTCAAGGTTTACTAAATCACCTACCTTTTTAAGCTTAAAGGTTGTGCGTGAGATTGTTTCTGGAGAAAGCTGAGCTCTGAAGGCTTGAGGTTCAAGCTGAACGACCGTTAAGCAAACTCCGTCAACGGCGATGCTATCTCCAACCTTTGTCCCTTTAAGATTAAATGAGGTTTTTATTCTAATCAGAAATCCGCTTCCTTGCGGAGTTAGCTCTGTGATTTGCCCTACTCCCTCCACCAAGCCAGTAAACATGTTTTTATTTTACTCCAAAGCAAAAACTAAAGCAAAAGGGGGAAGGCGGCGCATGCCTCCTGGGGCTGTTCAAAAAGGGGCACCCTACTTTGTCCTGCCGAGCGATAGCGAGGCATCCCTCGCTTCGTTCGGGACGACAAAAGGGGGCGTTCTGGACGGCGTCCCTCCTCACTTCGTTCGGGACAGCGTCCCGGGATATCATCCCGAGGCACGCTTCCCTTTTTGTCATCCCGAGGCGCGTAAGCGCCGAGGGACCCCTCGCTTCGCTCGGGGCGACAAAAAAAGTAGGCTCGGGGCGACAAAGAGGGGGTCTCGGGGGGACAGGAGGAGGGCTTACGCAAAAACATTTTTAGTACAGCCTCCATTCCTCCTTGACGAAACTCCAAGGTATCTTAAAATAAAAGTAAGCACGCCGAGGTGGCGGAACAGGAAGACGCGGTGGACTCAAAATCCACTGGGGTTTGCGCCCCGTGCGGGTTCGACTCCCGCCCTCGGCATTTTTTTGCTTTAGGCTATTTCAAAAAGCTTTCCCCCATGTCACCCGGCCGAAGGGAGGAGTCCCTCGCTAAGCTCGGGAAGACATGATAGGGTGCTTAAAAACTCCTTCCGAAGGTCTGATTTGAAATTCAAAAAAGAGAAAGACTTGCGACTTTTTGTAAAAAAATTCTTAAAAGAAAGGTTAAATGGGCTTCCTTCCGAAAAACCCTTTAAGGTTGAGGTAGAATCTATAAACCCGCCTGTAGTTAGAATTTTTTCTCCTTTCTACTCCGAAGGGAACCTCTTGCGAGCTCATGAGGTTGATACAATCTTACTTGAGCTTTACAACATAGGAATCTTTGCTAAACTCTTCTACGAAGACGACTTAGGAGAAGCTGAGACAGATGCCTTTACTTGTCCTTGTCCCGAGTGAGCTTGAAAAAGAAGCTTTGGAAGGGCTCCCTTTAGAGATAGAGGTGGTGGGAGTTGGTCCAGTTGATTCTGCTCTAAACGCTCATGCAGTTTTCTTAAACAAAAAGCCTACGCTTGCCTTTTTAACAGGGTTTGCTGGAGCCTATCCAAACTCGGAGCTTAGGGTGGGCGATGTTGTCGTTGGCACCTGCGAGAGGCATGCAGACCTTGGTAGAGCCTATCCAACCCATCTTGTGCCTCTGCCAGAAGCCTTGGGGGTGAAGGATTACTGCCCCCTTGCGCATGTTTTCACCGAAAAACTCATATATCTCCTTGAGCTAAATGGGTTCTACCCTCAGGCTGGCCCTTTAGCAACTGTTTGTTCAGCAACTTACGATGTGAGGCGGGCAAAGGCTATAGAAGAGAGGTTTCAAGTTCTTGCGGAAAACATGGAAGGGTTTGGCGTAGCAAGAGCGGCAAGAAAAGCTAAAGTGCCTCTTCTTGAGGTAAGGATAATAAGCAATTTTTTAGCCAAACCTGAAGAACCTTGGGATTTAGAAAAAGCTAAGAAAAGGCTTCATGAGGTCTGGGAGTGCATCGTTCAAAACTGGAAGTAGCCATCTCCCCCTGCCCGAACGATGTGTTTATCTTTTCTGGGATCTTGCTTCAAAAGGTCGAAAGCTTCATCGATTTTGAGGTCCATTTTTACGACATCGAAGAGCTAAACAGGTTTGTCATAAAGGGGAGCTATCCGGTCATTAAGGCGTCCTTTGCCATCTTAAGCAAACTTTCTAAAACTTATCTGGTTTTGGATACGGGTTCAGCCTTAGGTTTTGGAACAGGTCCCGTCGTCGTCGCAAAATCTCTCCCCTATCCTCAGAGACCAAGGGTAGGATTACCGGGAGAGCATACAACCGCAAACTTTCTTTTTAAAGCCTTCTTCCCTGAAGAATATGATGAGGTCTTTCTTCCCTTTTATCAGATCATACCTAAGCTTTTAGAGGGCAAGATTGACCTTGGGGTTTTGATCCACGAGGGGCGGTTTGTGTATGAAGGCTACGGGCTAAAATTGGTCTACGACTTAGGATTTCTCTGGGAACAAAAACATAAGCTTCCACTACCTCTTGGTGGTATATTTGTCAAAAAAGACCTTACTTCCGAGTTTAAACAGGAGATTTTGAATAGTATTAAGTCCTCGCTTAAGTTTGCTAAAGGGAATTGGTGTGAAGTTTTGCCCTTGCTAAAAAAACATGCTCAGGAGCTTGACGAAGAAACAATAAAAAGGCATGTTGAAACCTTTGTTAACGATTATACAGAAAGCCTTGGGAAAGAAGGTGTTTTAGCCATAAAAACGCTTGCTCAGTATCAGGGATTGAAGGAGGATGAATTGAAAGACCTATTTTGGGGGACGGACAATGGATGTCCTTAAGCTTTTCCTATCCACCGGTCTCATGGGAAAATTTATTTTGCTCTTCCTTTTTGGGATGAGCCTTATTAGCTGGTATTACATCTTTCTAAACTTATTCAAGCTTAGAAGCTTTGAAGCAAGGCTCTCCCAGTGTTTTGAGGATGTGGAACGCCTTTCTTACCTAAAAGCAACAAACCTTAAAACCTTAGTTAGAGGGGATGATGAACTCTCAAGATTTATCAATAAGTTAAACGAATACATACTCAAGGCTTCCGAGGGTGGAAGTTTAAAGATGGAAGATCTTGAGGAGCTTGCAAAGATCGAAAAGGAAGCCCTTACCTTAAGGTTAGCCTCAGGTCTTGGCTACCTTGCCACCTGCGCAAGCACAGCCCCCTTCATCGGTCTTTTTGGGACTGTTTGGGGCATCATGAAGGCTTTTCATGATATTGGTCTAAAAGGGAGCGCAAGCTTAGCTACCGTTGCCCCGGGGATTGCGGAAGCTTTGGTTAATACCGCTATGGGTCTTTTTGTTGCCATACCAGCAAGCATGGCTTACAACTACTTTGTTTTGAAAAGAGAAAACCTATCTAAAAAGCTTGATATTTTAGTTCAAAGGTTGAATTTTGAATTGACAGCAGGCAAAAAATTGTTATAATAATGGTTTAACATTGGGCGGATAGCTCAGGGGGAGAGCATCGGCCTTACAAGCCGGGGGTCAGAGGTTCGAATCCTCTTCCGCCCATTTTTGTTTTGTCTTTTTTGTTCTTACTTCCCTGTCAATTTGGAAATTCTCTAATACCTTCTATTAGAAAGAAAAAATGTAGACGCTAACTGCTGTCCGGTTTTTATAAACAATGGGCGCCCAGCCGAACGCCCTTAGATTTTATCTTAAAAAATTTCTTAAAAAATTATGCGACTAAATTTATGTGAGCTCGAATGAGCGGTTATCTAAACTTAAGCTCTTACATATCTAAAACCTTCATCCTGCCAAGTAACGAGAGCAACGATACCAGCTGGGACGGTTTTTGCTTGTTGAGGGACCTTATCCATACTTACATTAAAGACTTTCATAGCATTTTCACAAAAGTAAATTTCGGTCCCAAAAGAAAAATTCTCTTGGAGTAGGGCTGAATATGGAGATAGGTCGTTTAAAACCGTTACACCTTCAAAGTTGACCAAAATTCTTATTTGATAAGGTTTATCGCCCATGGCTAAGGCAAAATTACGAGCCTGTTTTAAAGCTGCTTCAAACCTTGAAGAATCCGGAACATGCAAAAGTAACTTTAACATCTCCCCCTCCTCTTAATTGTTTTTTAGCTTGCCTACCAAAATTCTTCCTTTAGCTCACGACGCAAAAGCCTTTCCAGGGCTTCGATTACTGAAGTTTTTTCATAAAGAATATTATAAACCTCGGAACAGATGGGTAAGGTTAAGTTAAATTTTTCACTAATCTCTTTTACTACTTTTGCAGTTCGATAACCTTCGGCAACTTCTTTAATTTCCTTTAAAGCCGACTCCAGGGAATATCCTTTAGCAAGCAAAAAACCAAGACGGTAGTTTCTTGAGAGGGCTGAGGTGCAAGTCAAAACAAGGTCTCCAAGGCCGGCAAGACCGTAAAAGGTTTCCCTTTTTGCGCTAAAGACATCCCCAACTCTGATTAGCTCAAGAAGTCCTCTCGTTATGAGGCTTGCGCGAGCGTTTGCGCCAAGCTCTAAGCCATCGCATATTCCTCCCGCAATGGCGATCACATTCTTTAGCGCACCCGCACATTCAACACCCACTGGGTCATCATTTCGATAGACACGAAAATAACGATGAGCCAGGGTTTCCTGCACCCATTTTAATGTGCCTAAATTACCAAAGGCAGAAACAACTACCGCAGTGGGAAGCCCCTTTGCCACCTCTTTTGCAAAAGAAGGACCCCCAAGGATATAAATGTTACTCTTTTCCCCAAGTCTTTCCCGGAGTATCTGGCTTGGAAACTTTCCTGTTTCAAGGTCTATTCCCTTTATACCGAGAAGGTGATGCTCTATACTTTTCAAAAGCTCATATTCTTCTCTGCTTAAACTTTCAAAAAAGCTCCTTAACGCATGAGAGGGTATGGTCCAGATGACAAGGTTTGCTCCCTCAAAACACTCGTAAGCGTTGACGGTAGCCGAAATCTCTTGAGGTAGCCTCATGCCTGGTAGGTAGTCTGGGTTTTCATGTCTAAAATTAATATTGTCTGCAAGGTCCTTCCTACGCACAAGAAGAAAAACTCTAATACCCTTCTCAGAAAGGACCTTCGCTAAAGCAGTCCCCCAAGAGCCCCCACCTATGATGCAAACCTTAAGCTTATTCATGGCCTCAATCTTACTTTTTTGACTTTTGGCTATTATACTACTATAGATTTTTACTTACAAAGGTCAGTCAACGATTACAATTAATTGTAATATCACATTAAGATAAATAAATCAAGGAAAAATATGTAGGGGTGAGCGGCTGCTCGCCCAATACAAACCAAAATATAAGACGACCGGTTGGTCGCCCCTACAACTTTTTTCAATGGACAAACGCCGTTTGCCCCGCTCCTTTCATGTCCCCTTAGTGCTAAAGGTCTTCCTGAATTTCAAATTAGGAATAAAGTTTCTTTTATATTGTAAAGATAGGAAAATAAGGTAAGTTAAAGGCGAATTAACTTGAATGGAGCCAAGGGTTTGAAATATGGTTATAATCGAAATATTCTAAAAAAGGAGGAAGGATGAGGGTAGAGGTTGAGGATAGGACATCGGTTGACAAAATACTTAAGGTTGAAATCCCGCCTGAAGAGACAAAAAGGGTAGTTGAGGAAGTTGAGAGGGAGTATCAGAGAAGGGCAAATATTAAGGGGTTTAGGGAAGGTAAAGCCCCACTTTATTTAGTAAGGAAGCTTTTTAAGGAGGAGATTGAGGAGAGAAGCATAGAAAGATTGATAGGCGAAACCTTAGAGAAAGCCATAAAAGAAGCTAACCTTGAGCCGCTTCTTCGTCCTCGCATCGAGAGCTTTGATAGGATCGTAGAGGGGTCTCCCTTTACATATTCTGTCTTGGTTGAGGTTAGACCGGAGATCAATATATCTAGAGAAGACTACATTGGGCTTGAGGTTGAGAGAGAAAAGGACGAGGTTTCTGAGGAAGAGGTAGAAGAGATTTTGAACGAGCTTAGATATTCTTTCTCTGAGCTTAAAGAGGTTGATGATGAGATTAAGGAGAGGGATGCGGTGGTGATAAGCTTTGTAGCTTATGATGGGGAGAACCCTATTCCTGGTCATGAAGCTCAAGCTTTATACATCGATGTGGGCACGGGTGAGTTTAACGAGAAGGTGGAACGCGAACTTATAGGAAAAAGGATTGGAGATAAGTTTACTGTTGAAGTTGAACATCCTGAGGATGCCTTAAATCCTTTACTTGCAGGAAAAAAAGTCCGTTATGAAATCGAAGTGAAGGAGATATATAGAAGGGAGCTTGAAGAGCTAACGGATGAATTTTTGAAAAAGTTAAACCTTGGCTTTGAAAGCGTTGAAAAGCTTAGGGAAAGCATAAGAGAAAGGCTCCTTAACGATAAAAAGAGGAGGAATGAAAATAGGTATCGGGAAAGGCTTTTAGAGAAGATATTAGAAAAGGTAGATTTTGAGGTTCCGGCAAGGTATGTAGAAATTAAGTTTTATCAATTGGTTGACCAACTTAGAGAGACATTGGCTCAAGATGGACTGAGTTTTGAAAAATTGAACCTATCCCTTGAAAGTTTGAAGAAAAGGCTAATGCCTATTGCTGAAAAGCAGGCAAAAGAGGAAATCCTTTTAGAAAAGATAGCAGAGATAGAAGGTATATCGATACCGGATGAAGAAATAGAAAGGATGAAGGAAAACATGATGAAGGGTTTGGGCATCCCTGAGGAGGAGGCAATTAGGATCCTTCAGTTTAACATTCTACCTAAGATGCTTGCCGAGAGGACCTTGCAATTCCTTGTTGAAAATTCAAAGCCTATTTTCAAGGAGGAATAAGCATGCCCTTCTATGTTCCCATAGTTATCGAGCAGACGGGAAGGACCGAAAGAGCTTACGATATCTATTCCCGCTTGCTTAAAGAAAGGATCATCTTCCTTGGGACGACGATAGATGACCATGTAGCAAACCTTGTGATAGCTCAGCTCCTTTTTCTTGAGGCTGAGGACCCAGAAAAAGATATCATGCTTTATATCAATTCCCCTGGGGGCATGGTATCAGCAGGCTTAGCCATCTATGATACAATGCAGTATATAAAGCCTGACGTATGCACCATCTGCGTTGGTCAAGCAGCAAGCATGGCAGCAGTGCTTTTAGCTGCAGGGGCTAAAGGGAAAAGGTATGCCCTTCCTCACTCAAGGATCATGATCCACCAGCCTATGGGTGCCTTCCAAGGGCAGGCAACGGAGGTTGAAATTCAAGCAAAAGAAATACTTAGGCTTAGGGACATACTCAATGAGATCCTTGCCAAGCATACCGGTCAGGATAAAAGAAGAATAGCCAAAGACACAGAGAGGGACTTTTACATGTCCTCTGAGGAAGCTCAGAAGTATGGAATAATAGACCATATCTTGTATAAAAGAGGTTAGAGGGCTATGAGAAAGGATGAACCAAGGTGCTCCTTTTGCGGAAGGACCCAAAGCGAGGTAAGAAAATTAATCGCTGGAGCCCAAGCTTACATATGCAACGAATGCGTTGAGCTTTGTAACGAAATTTTGGAAGAAGAGTTTGAAAGGACAAATGAGGCTGAGGAGGGGGCAAAGCTTCCTAAGCCAGCGGAGATAAAAGCCTATCTTGATCAATATGTCATCGGGCAGGAAAGGGCAAAAAAGATCCTCTCCGTTGCGGTATACAATCATTACAAAAGGATCCTGAGCACGGAGTATAAACCCAGGAAAAAACAGGATGATGTAGAGATCCAAAAGACAAACATTCTGCTTATCGGACCTACAGGCTCGGGTAAAACTCTTCTTGCTCAGACCTTGGCTAAATTTTTAAGGGTTCCTTTTACCATTGCTGATGCCACACCTTTGACTGAGGCTGGATATGTAGGCGAGGATGTTGAAAACATCCTCCTTTATCTTTTACAAGCGGCAAACTTTGATGTTGAAGCCGCCCAAAAGGGCATAGTCTACATTGATGAGGTCGATAAAATCGCCAAAAAAACAGAAGGGCCATCAATTACTCGGGATGTATCTGGAGAAGGAGTGCAACAGGCTTTACTTAAGATCCTTGAAGGAACCATAGCCAACATACCCCCTAAGGGTGGGAGGAAGCATCCTCAGCAGGAATACATCCGCATCGATACTACCAACATACTCTTCATCTGCGGAGGAGCCTTCGTTGGTTTAGAAGATATTATCAAGAGGAGGCTTGGAAAGGGTTCGATAGGATTTGGAGCAGAGATTAAGTCTGTTAAGGATTTGACGCTTGGAGAGATTCTATCTCATGTTCAGCCAGAGGACCTTATAAAGTTTGGTTTTATTCCCGAGTTTGTGGGTAGACTTCCCGTTGTGGCAACCCTTGATGAGCTTTCCGTTGATGATTTGGTGAGGATCCTTGTTGAACCAAAGAACTCCCTCATTAAGCAGTATCAGAAGCTCTTTGAGATGGAGGGAGTAAATCTTATGTTTACAGAGGGTGCTTTGAGAGCCGTTGCCGAGATGGCTAATAAAAGGAAGACCGGAGCAAGGGGTCTAAGGTCTATCCTTGAAGAGATTATGATAGATGTGATGTATGAGATACCAAGCCTTTCTGGAGTAAAGGAGTGTGTGATAACCGAGGAAGTTGTCTTGAAAAAGGATCGACCGATCTTAATTTATAACTCAAAAATGGCTAAAGGGGGTTAGAGAAGTTTATGGATAATTTGAAGGCTTTACCTTTAATGCCTTTGAGGGAGCTTGTAGTTTTCCCTCAAACAGCAGTTCCACTTTTTATTGGAAGGACAAAAAGCATCATCGCTGTCGAGAAGGCTTACCAAAGGGATAAACTCATATTTCTTTCCGCTCAGAAGGACCCAAAGATAGACGCACCTACGCCAGAGGACATTTATCGGGTAGGGACTATCTGCCGGATTCTTCAGCTTGTTAGGCTTCCTGATAATACTTTAAAGGTATTGGTGGAAGGTTTATCCAGGGGAAGGATAGTTAGATACTTTACTACCGAAGAATATTTTTCCGTTGAAGTTGAAGAGATGAACGAGGTCCTCGAGGAGGATGCAGAAACCATTGCTTTAATGAACCTTTGTAAGGAAGCCCTCGAGGAGTATGCGCAATACAACAAAAAGCTCAACCAGGACACGGTAAGCACCCTTCTTACCCTTGATAATCCTTTGGAGTTTGTGGATAGGCTTTCAGCCCTTTTGAACCTTAAGGTAGAGGTAAAGCAGAAGCTTCTTGAAACCATCAGCGTAAAGAAAAGGCTTGAGACCGTTTTAGGGCATCTCCGCGGTGAGATTGAGATCATTAAAACCGAGGCTCGTATCCGGGAACGTGTCAAGAAGCAGATGGAGAAGCACCAGAGGGATTATTATCTCCAAGAGCAGATGAAGGCTATACAGAAGGAGCTTGGCGAGCGAGAGGATGGTCGGAGCGACCTTGCAGAGTTAGAAAAGAGGATCAAGAAAAAGAAGCTCCCCAAAGAGGCTAAAGAGGTTGTCTGGAAGGAATTTAAGAAGCTAAGCCTCACGCCTCCTATGTCGGCTGAGGCAACGGTTGTAAGAAACTACATTGACTGGATCTTAAGCCTCCCCTGGTATGAGAAAACGAAAGAAAACATCGACCTTGATAAGGTTGAGGAATTGTTAAACAAAGAGCATTACGGCTTAGAAAAACCTAAACAGAGAATTATAGAACATTTAGCCGTTCAGAAGCTTGTCCAAAAAATAAAGGGTCCGATCCTTTGCTTCGTTGGACCACCTGGGGTTGGTAAGACTTCTCTTGCAAGGTCGATAGCCAAGGCCATCGGCAGAAACTTTGTAAGGATATCCCTTGGTGGCGTAAGGGATGAGGCGGAGATTAGGGGGCACAGAAGGACCTATGTTGGGGCCCTACCCGGTAAGATCATCCAAGGCATGAAAAAGGCAGGAACGATAAATCCTGTCTTCTGCTTAGACGAAGTAGACAAAATTGGAACAGACTTTCGCGGAGACCCAGCGGCTGCTCTTCTTGAGGTGCTCGACCCTGAGCAGAACTTTTCTTTCCAGGACCACTATTTAGAAATTCCTTACGACCTTTCACAGGTATTTTTCATAACCACGGCTAACACGCTTTACACCATTCCAGCCCCCCTTCTTGACCGGATGGAGATAATTGAGCTACCTGGTTATACGGAAGAGGAAAAGTTAGAGATAGCCAAAAGGCATCTTCTTCCGAGGCAGCTTGAGTCCCATGGTCTTAAGCCAGAGATGGTCCAGCTTAGCGATAAGATCATTTTGGAGATAATTCGTAGGTATACCCGCGAGGCTGGAGTAAGAAACTTAGAAAGGGAGCTTGCTACCATTTGCAGGAAGGTCGCTAAGGATGTGGCTAAGAACCCCAAGGAATTTAAGCCCATCAAGGTTACCATTTCAAAGCTTGAAAGCTTCCTTGGAATTCCTAAATACCGTTATGGAGTGGCTGAGGAGAAACCCCAAGTTGGCATTGCTACAGGACTTGCCTGGACAGAAACCGGAGGAGCCCTCTTACAGATTGAGGCTGTGATTATGCCTGGTAAGGGTAACTTAAAGATCACTGGAAAGCTTGGCGAGGTCATGCAGGAGTCGGTCCAGGCAGCTTTGAGCTACGTCCGGTCAAGGGCTCTCCAGATTGGTCTCCCCCTCGACTTTTATCATAAGGTTGATATCCATGTGCATGTGCCCGAGGGAGCTATCCCCAAGGATGGACCAAGCGCTGGTATAACCATTGCTACGGCAATCGTTTCTGCCTTAACAAAGATTCCTGTTAAAAATACTGTAGCTATGACTGGGGAGATCACCTTAAGAGGAAGGGTGCTTCCCATTGGTGGCTTAAAGGAAAAGCTTCTTGCCGCCATAAGAGGTGGGATCAAAACCGTGATTATCCCCAAGGGAAATGAGAAGGACTTAAAGGATATCAATCCAAAAATTTTGAAGCCCTTAGAAATTGTGTTTGTTGAACATATGGATGAGGTTTTAAAGATTGCTCTTGACCTTGCAGACCCAGAAAGCCTTTTCAAGGAAGCACCTTTCCTTGATGTCTGGCAGTTAGTAAAGCTTGAAGACCAGGTAAGTCAACAGGAAATATCCCACTAATTGGCAGTTTTTATGCTCCCCAGGGGACAAAATCTTTGGGGGTATTTTCTTAGTTTGTTTGATTTGTGAAATAAAATTTTAAATTTTTCAAATTTATTTTCACAGCTCTATTAATTTCATAGAAATTATCTATTTGACTTTAAAAAAAATTTCATAAAATTTCAAAAAAATTCAATAGAAAGGAGGGGGATTATGCGTTGGCGAAAACTTTTAGGGTATGTAAGCGTGCCTGCCTTGTTGGTAGGGCTAACTGTGGCTTCTCCGGAGGCTAAAACGCCTTATAAAGAGCCTTTAAAAAAGGCTAAAACAGTGGATGAGTTGGTTGCTATGTATGATTCTAGCGAATGTGTAAATTGTCATGCTGATATTGCGGAGGAGTGGTCAAAAAGTCTTCATGCCCGGTCTATTTTTGGAACCGGAAGGACAATAGCCACGATCCTAACCGCATATAAGGTAGGTCTTAAGAATTTCCCATATGCTGGAGTCAAAGATGTCAAGGATCTTAAGGTTGAACACTTGATGTTTTGTGCAAAATGTCATTTACCTCAGTTAGCTGAGGCAGAGGATTCTGTTGCTCAAGAAATCATTAAACTTGCTATGGATTATATGGAAGGAGATGAAAAGACCTCGGCCAAAGCACAGGAAAAGTTAGAAAAGCTAAACATAAACTGTTTGATCTGTCATCAAAGAAATGCCATTATTCACAAATGGGTAGAAGGCTATCCTGAAAGGAAAGCAGTCTATGGCTCAAAAAGTGGAGACCATCCTTTTGAAAAGATGCCAAAGATGAAACATAGTTCAGCCATCAAAGAAGCTATCTTCTGCGGACAGTGCCATGGGTTGGGACCAAACTTTGAGCTTGACGAACCTTCCCAGTGCGCCACGGCTTATGGATATTATCTATGGAGCTATGTAGCTAAAGGAGGTATGAAGAGCTGTCAAGACTGCCATATGAGGGAAAGCGGGCTTGGACATAATATTCAAGCTTACAGAGATAAAAAGATGCAAGAGATGGCTGTTGACTTCCATGTAAACGCTAAACCAATCTATTGGAGGGACGGAGCGGTAATCAAGCCATTAATCTACGCTATAGTAGAAATACGAAATAAGGCAGGACATGCCATACCCGATGGCTGACCTACGCCAAACAGGCTGGTCCTGGAAGTGACCGCCAAAGACCCATCTGGCAAGGTAGTTTTCTCCGAAAGCAAAGTTTTAATGCCTGTGCCTCATCAACTAGGTATAGGAGATAGGATGGGTAGAGGTCCTTATGATAAATCAGGATTGTTAGCTGAATGGGGTCTTCATCCTTTAGAGGAGAAAAAGGAAGAGTATAGAATCTTCTTACCGACTAAGGACAAAAAGCCTGAATCCTTAGAGTATACTTTGGAAGTTGAACTCTGGTACTTCCCCTTTGGCAAAAAGGATGAGTATGCCCCACTCTGGAGAAAAGAGGTCAAAAAGGTCAGATTTTCTGACAAAGAACCCTATCCTGGAGCTTAGGATTACAATGCAAGGGGAAAGGGGGTTCCCCCTTCCCTCTTTGTCTTTATAAGCTTTTTTATCCCCCAGAGCCTTTTTATCTCACTCCGAGCTAAATCGAGTGCTCTCCATTTTGCCGTTGTCTTGGGAATAAGGGATGCCTTGATAAATCTACTGAGTAGCCACCCGTCGCTATTACTGGTTCATTATGTTTAAGAATTCCTCGTTGCTTTTTGTGTCTTTCATCTTTTCGATTAAAAATTCCATGCATTCGACAGGGCTTAAGGGGGCAAGGACTTTCCTTAGGAGCCAAACACGATGGAGTATGTGAGGTGGGAGAAGTAGCTCTTCCTTTCTTGTTCCACTGAGATGTATATCAATAGCTGGCCATATTCTTCTTTCAGCAAGCCTTCTATCAAGCACAATCTCCATGTTGCCCGTTCCTTTGAACTCTTCAAAAATGACCTCATCCATCCTGCTCCCGGTATCAATCAAGCAAGTTGCTATGATGGTGAGGCTCCCTCCCTCTTCGATGTTTCTTGCTGCTCCGAAGAATCTTTTAGGCTTATGAAAAGCGTTAGCGTCGATACCACCAGAAAGAAGCTTCCCGCTTGAAGGCGCGGTTAAGTTTGAGGCTCGAGTTAGACGGGTCAAGCTATCAAGGAGGATGACTACATCGTATTTGCATTCAACTAACCTTTTAGCCTTTTCGATGACGATGTCTGCAACTTTAATGTGTTTTTCTGGTGGTTCATCAAAGGTTGAGCTAATGACCTCAGCTTTTGGAACGATTTTCTGCATTTCTGTTACTTCTTCAGGCCTTTCATCAACAAGTAAAATGATAAGATAGATGTCAGGATAGTTGGCGACAATTCCGTTTGCGATGTTTTGTAGGAGGACTGTTTTACCAGTACGTGGTGGAGCAACGATCAAACCTCTTTGTCCTTTGCCTATGGGCACAAAGAGGTCTATGATCCTCGTTGAAAAGTTATCTGGTGTGGTTTCAAGCCTTAACCATTTGTTGGGATGAACAGGGGTTAGATGTTCAAAGGGTGTCCTTGAGCGGACCATTTCAGGTGAAAGATAATTTATTCTTTCGATTTTGGCTAAAGGAAAATATTTCTCCCCTTCCTTTGAGGGTTTGATGTATCCATAAATGGTGTCACCTGTCTTTAAGCCGAATTTTCTTATTTGAGGTGGTGAGACGTAGATATCTTCAGAACTTGGCATATAGTTGTAGTCGCTGTAGCGCAAAAAGCCAAAGCCTTCAGGTAAGACTTCAAGGACACCTTCTACCGCTATTTCTACATTTCTTGCTAATAAGGCATTTATAATCTGATAGACCACTTCTGATTTTTTGTAAAGATTGTAGATGCCTTCTATGCCAAGACTTTCCCCCAGTTGATAAAGCTCAGTTAAAGTTTTTTTTCTAAGGTCAGAAAGATGGATAAGAGATGGTAAATCTTCTAAAAGCTCTCTCTCTGGGTTTACACTGAATTCATCCATGCCTATTCCCTCACAATGTATTTTTTTGTAATCTCAGGTTCTCTGACTTTTTTAAAAAGAAAAACAAATTTTGAACCTCTTTTGTTTGGTTACCAATTTAGATTAGATGTTCAAATCTGCGATATTTTTTAATCCGATTTAAACACCTGGATAATTTAAAGAAGCTCCCCGGGCAGGACTCGAACCTGCAACCTACGGGTTAACAGCCCGCCGCTCTGCCGATTGAGCTACCGGGGAAGATTATTTTTTAAAATAAACGATTTTACAACAATGTCAAGGGGGTGGGGTTAAATGTAGGAGCAAACGGCGTTTGCCCATTGAAAAAGTTGTAAGGCGACCAACCGGTCGCTTTATGTTTTGTTTTATATTGGGCGAGCAGCCGCTCACCCCTACATACCCTCCTTGATTTGTTACCTTAGTTGATCCAATAAGGCAATAGATAAAAAATTCTTTGGTAATCTTTAAGTCAAAAGGTAAGTTGAATAATTTTCCAGCACAAATTTCACAGCATCCTCTTTATTTTTTATCTCACCCTCCAAAACTTTTAGTTCAACCGCTGTCAATATTTTGCTAAAGATTGGACCAGGTTTAAAACCCAGCTCTATTAGATCCCTGCCAGTTAGGACTCTTTCTCTCTTTTCTAACCTCTCAAGCTCTTCTTTAAAGGAAAAAAGATGATGAAAGAAGGTTCTAAGCCTATCTTCGTAGTCAGGCTCTTTATCTACACCTCGACTTGCAAGGCTATCTGCCATGGCAACGATAAACAGATCCCAAAGATAGGGAACATCTTTAATTAAATTTCTTTTAGCCCGAATAGTGAGCGTCCCCTTCTCAAACTCGGTAAGCAGTTGACAGGGACGCATGTGGCTTTTAGCCAAGAGAGCTATCCTCTCCTCCAAATCTCTTTTAAACCTCAATCTCTCAGCTATTTTCAGAACTAAATCTGATGAAACCTTTTCGTGTCCGTAAAATACAATCCTTTCCTCGGTCTGTTTAAAGGTATATCCCTTGCCAAGGTCATGAAAAAGGCTTGCCAGTTTTACCGAAATGATAAAATCCTTATCCTCCTTCAAATCCTTAGGCAAGCTTCGCCCAAGGTAAGCTTCAGGGTCCTTTAAAATGGCTTCTGCCCACTTTAAACTCTCAAGCATGTGTCCCCAGACATCAAGATGATGATACTCAGGCTGAGGGACATTTCTACAAGGATTGACCTCCGGGAAGATTACCTCAAGAACGCCGTCTTCATCCATAAGAACAAATGCGTCATACCCCCGGTCAGTTAAAAGTATTAACTCAAGCTCATAAAGAATCCTTTCCGGTGCAGAAAGGATTAAACTTTTAGCATGCTTAGCAAACCATTCTCTGGTCTTCCTCTCTAATAAGCCGTATCCTTGAGCAAAAAAACGATATCCTCGCAGGATCCTCAACGGATCATCTACTATGTTTTCCTCTGCAATTGCGCGAACCCGTTTTTCTTTTAAATCTACATAACCTAAGAAAGGATCGATAAAATAAGCCCTATCCTCAAATAAGCTTCTTACAGGAATAGCCATGGCGTTTATTGTAAAGTCTCTTAGCTTAAGGTCCTCTTCAATGGACTTCCCTCGTTGAAGGCTTATGTCGATAACAGCCCAAGGATTAGCAACCCGGTAGATACCAAATTCTCGCGAAAGCTCAACAAAGGCAAACCCAAGGTCTTTTGCAAGCTTCTTCGCTATCCCTTCAGGGTTCCTTTCAACCACTAAATCAAGGTCGTTAAAATATTTACCAATGAGGCTATCCCTCACCGCTCCACCAACGATAAACATCTTCTCGGTCTTTGATAAATCAAAAAGAAGATGAGTTATCCTTTCCTTATCGGGTGAGTTAAAAAGCAAAAAGAACCGATTTTGAATGTCTTTCTTTATATGACACAAGGGACCACAAAGAATGCCCCCTAAAGGGGGCTTCTAACTTATAAATTTTAAGTATTAACTTCCTGTGTTCCTTGTGAGGAAGGAGCTTCCTCCGTTGCTTGCACTCTTTCCTCTTCAACTTCCGCTTGGTTTTCTGCAGGCTTAGCTTCTGCTGGTTCTGGTTGAGGTTGGAGCTCTTTTTTCTTTTTTTCTATAAATTCGTTTATTTTTTTCAATCTTTCCGAAGTCTTCTTGGATTTTTTAAAGGTTAACTTCTCCTCCACAAGTTCGACCATCGCTAAGAAAGCTCCATCACCCCTTCTTTCTCCAAGCTTTACGATCCTTGTGTAGCCACCGGGACGGTCAAGATACTTCTCCCTGAGCTCAGTAAATAATTTCCTAACTACTACCTTATTTTGAATAAAAGCTAAGGCTCTCCTACGGGAAGCAAGGTCACCCTTCTTTGCTAAAGTTATCATCCTTTCTGCATATCTTCTAAGCTCTTTCGCCTTGGGGAGGGTGGTTACAATTCTTCCATGCGTAAAAAGATCCCTAACCTGGTTCCTCATCAGGGCTAATCTATGTTCTGAAGTTGTCGTGAGCCTTCTACTACGCTTCCTATGCCTCATCTTATCCTCCTCCTATTCATCAACTTCGCCTAAGCCAAAGCTTCAAGAAACCGGACGCGGCGGTTTCCAGTTAATGTCTTTCATCCCAAGTCTAAGATTATATTGGCTCAATTTTTCGACGATTTCATCAAGGGATTTTTTACCAAAGCTCCGGAGCTTAAGAAGCTCCGCTTCTGTATACTTTACCAGTTCTCCTACATAGTTTATCCCAGCCGATTTAAGACAGTTGTAAGCTCTACCTGAAAGCTCAAGCTCCTCGATCGTCATGTTTAAAAAATTACAAACGCTGTAGATAGCCGAAGTATCTCCAACAGGTCTTGAGATTTCAGGTAGTTCCATCCCACCAGTAAATATGGAAAATTGTTCTATAAGGACCTTTGCTGAATAAGCAAGGGCATCCTTCGGGTCTATAGTCCCGTCAGTCCAGATTTCAAGGGTTAAACGGTCGTAATCGCTGCTTTTACCAACTCTTGCCTGAGTAACCGTAAAATTGACCTTAGTAATAGGAGAAAAAATACCGTCTATTAAAATTACCCCTGGTTCGTGCCCCTTCTGATATTCAGCCGGAGCATAACCGCGCCCCTTCTCAATCTTAAGCTCAATGGTTATGCTTCTATCGGTTGTTAAAGTTAAAATATGATGGTCTGGATTGACAACCTCTCCTGCCCCATTAGGTAGTTTTATGTCTGAAGCCTTTACCTCAGCCGTACCTTTTTTCTCAATCTTAGCCAAAAATGGACCCTCACCTTTTAACCTAAATCTTACTCCCTTTAGGTTTAAAACAATCTCCGTGCCATCTTCGAGAACTCCCGGCAAACTAACAAACTCATGAGGTGCCCCCTCTATCCGCGCCTCAGTTATGGCATAACCAGGGATGGAAGAAAGCAGAACCCTTCTTAAGGCATTCCCAAGGGTGATCCCAAAGCCTCTTTCCAGAGGCTCAATTATAAACTTCCCATAGTAAGGAAGCTTGCTATCCTCATCAACTTTAACACTTTCGGGCTTAATTAACTCTACTGGCCTTTTCATATAGCCCTACCTCTGTAATGGTTTCTCGACGATTATCGAGAGTAAAACTCGATGATGTAGCTCTCTTGGATGGGCATAGTAATGTCTTCTCTCGTAGGTAAAGCCTTTACCCTTCCACGGAAGTTATCCGGTTCAAGCTCAAGCCATCCAGGTATACCCCTCTGAACACGGACTTCAAGGTTTTCTTGAATTTGAGGGTTGTTTCTGTGCTTTTCTTTCAACTCAATAACATCGCCGGGCTTGACTAAGTAAGATGGAACATCAACATTGCGTCCGTTAACCATAAAAAAGCCATGGTTTACCATTTGCCTTGCCTGAGCCCTTGAGGAGGCAAAGCCAAGCCTATACACCACATTATCAAGCCTTCTCTCGAGAAGCTGGAGCAGATTATGACCCGCCTGCCCGGTCATGTTTACTGCCATTTCATAATACTTTTTCATCTGCTTCTCAGAAATACCATATATACGCTTTACCTTCTGCTTTTCTCTTAAACGGATACCGTATTCTGAAAGCTTTACCCTTAACTGTAGTGGACCGTGCTGACCTGGTGGATAGCTTCTACGCTCAAAGGCGCATTTATCTGTGTAACAACGCTCTCCCTTAAGAAAAAGCTTTCTTCCCTCTCTTCTGCAAAGCCTACACCTTGGTCCTGTATACCTTGCCACTTTATCCCTCCTTTTTCTACTTTAGACCCTTCTTCTTTTGGGCGGTCGGCAACCGTCGTGAGGTATAGGAGTTACATCCTTGATTAAGGTTACCTTAAGCCCAGAGCCCTGTAAAGCCCTAAGCGCAGCTTCTCTTCCTGGACCTGGTCCCTTCACATACACCCAAACTTCTTTAAGACCATAGGGTTGAGCCTTCTTTAAAGCACTCTGCATGGCAAGCTGAGCTGCATAAGGCGTCCCTTTTCTTGTTCCTTTAAAGCCCTCGGTCCCACCGCTTGCCCAAGCAATAACATTGCCTTGCCTATCTGTAATGGTTACTATGGTGTTGTTAAAGGTTGAATGGATGTGAATAATGCCCTCGCTTACTGTTCGTTTGACCTTTTTCTTTTTTGCTTTAGCCTTTGCCATTTTCTCCCCCTACTTCTTACGCCTTAATGAGCTTGGTCTTGGACCTTTGCGTGTTCTTGCGTTTGAACGGGTCCTCTGTCCACGAACAGGCAACCCGCGCTGATGCCTCAACCCTCTATAGCAGCCAATGCTTATCAACCTTTGAATGTTTTGTCTTACCTCTTTCCTTAAATCACCCTCTACTTTGTATTCCTTCTCCACGATCTGTCTTATGCGGTTGATCTCTTCTTCCGTCAAGTCCTTCACCTTCTTAAACCAATCAATCCCTGCTCTCGTGCAGATTACCTGAGCTTGCGTCCTCCCTATCCCATAAATGTAGGTCAAGGCTATTTCAACTGGCTTTCTTTCTGGTATGTCTACACCTGCGATCTTAGGCATGCCTACCCCCTAACCCTGCCTTTGCTTATGCTTAGGATTTTCACAAATAACCCTCACTACTCCCTTCCTTCTTATAATCTTACACTTTTGGCATCTCTTCTTTACCGATGGACTAACCTTCATACTATTTCTCCCTCCCTGCTTCCCAGTCTTTCTTACTTCCTCGGTAGATTATCCTTCCTCGTGTAAGGTCGTAAGGCGACAATTCTACCACAACTGTGTCTCCTGGCAAGATCCGAATGTAATGCACCCTCATCTTGCCAGAAATATGAGCAAGAACAGTATGCCCCGTCTCAAGCTCAACCCTAAACATAGCATTGGGCAATGCTTCAACCACCTTGCCCTCAAGATGGATCACATCTTCTTTGGCCATGGCTCACCTATAGCTTTGAAAGTATTTCCGGTCCTTGCGGAGTAATGGCTACGGTATGCTCAAAATGCGCAGCTAAACTCCTGTCCTTTGTTACCGCAGTCCAACCATCGGACAAAATCTCTACCTCTGGACTACCTGCCGACACCATAGGCTCTATAGCTAAAACCATACCTACTTCAATCCTTAACCCCCTCCCCGGCTTTCCCCGATTTGGCACCTCTGGGGGTTCATGCAAATTTCTCCCAATACCATGCCCCACAAAATCTTTAACTGGGCTAAAACCATAAGATTCAACATGCCTTTGAATGGCGTAAGAGATATCCCCTAGTTTATTACCAATCCTTGCTTTTTCAATACCTTTATAAAGTGCCTCCTCAGTAGCCTTCATAAGAGTCTTTGCTAGATCAGAAACCTCTCCAACACCAACGGTCAAAGCGGCATCCCCATAATAACCGTCAAGAATGACTCCAAAATCAAAGCTTACTATATCCCCTTCCTTCAAATACTTATCCTTCCGAGGCATGCCATGCACTACCTCTTCATTGACCGACACACACAAAGCATATGGATATCCCCGGTAGCCCTTAAAGGCTGGCTTTACCCCCTTCTTTTCGCAAAGCAAAAGGGCTAACTCCTCAAACTCAAAGGTGCACTTGCCAGGTTTTACCTCCTCTTTCAAGGCTAACAAAATTTCCATAACAATTTTGTTAACCCTTCGAAGCTTCTCGATCTCCTCCTTCGTCTTGAGGATCGGTCGTCGCTCTCCCCACAAACCCTTAAGCCTTCCCTTCAAGGATAGAAATTATCTGTTGCGTAATCTCTTCAATAGATTTGCTCCCGTCTATCTCCCTTAAGATGCCCTTCTTCTTATAGTATTCAATCAACGGGGCAGTTTGTTCATGATAAACTTTAAGCCTGTTTCTCACCGTCTCTTCGTTGTCATCAGGTCTTTGATAAAGCTCTCCTCCGCAAACATCACATTTCCCCTCAACCTTTGGTGGTTTATACTTAATATGGTACATCATTCCGCAATTTTTACAGGTCCTTCTACCTGTAAGCCTCTCTACTAAAAGGTCGTCAGGAACGATGAGAGCTAAAGCAAAGTCAAGCTTTTTACCCATCTCAGAAAGTAGCTTGTCCAAAGCTTCTGCTTGAGCTACTGTCCTTGGGAAACCATCCAAGATAAAGCCCTTCTGACAGTCAGGCTGTGATAGCCTCTCCTTAACCATACCTAAAATGATCTCATCGGGAACAAGCTGACCCTTGTCCATGTACTCCTGAGCCTTTTTACCAAGCTCAGTCCCCTTTGCCCTATGCTCCCTCAGCATGTCACCGGTTGAGATCTGAGGTATCCCATACCTTTCGATCAAAATCTTAGCCTGCGTGCCCTTCCCTGCTCCTGGAGGTCCAAGAAATACGATGTTCATTGCCCACCTCCTCTTATTTTGTTTTAAGCTTGGTGTGCTTTATAAAGGCTTCGTATTGTCTGCTTAAAAGATGAGCTTCGATTTGACCTATAAGGTCAAGAGCAACTCCCACAACGATCAAAAGCGATGTCCCACCAAAATAGAAGGGAATATTAAGGTTGAATACTAAGAAGTTAGGAAGAACGCAGATAAAGGCAAGGTATACCGCCCCGATCGCAGTTATCCTCGTTAAAACCTTTTCTAAAAACTCCTCCGTTTGACGACCTGGTCTAATACCAGGGATAAAGCCTCCCCATTTCTTAAGATTGTCGGCAACCTCCTTGGGGTTAAAGATCACCGCTGTATAAAAATAGGCAAAAAAGATGATAAGCGCCGCGAAAATTAGGTTATAGAAAAGCGAGCTTGGGCTAAAAATTTTAGATAACTCCTGAAAGAAAGAAATGGGCACAAAGCTTGCGACCGTCGCCGGGAACATCAACACCGAGGAGGCAAATATCGGAGGAATAACACCCGAGGTGTTAACCTTAAGAGGTAGATAGCTTGTCTGCCCCCCGATAAGCTGACGCCCAACCTGTCTTCGGGCATAATGAACGGGGATCCGCCTCTGGGCTAACTCCATAAAACAAGTAAAGGCTAAAATTCCAAAAAGCAAAACCAAAATCAAAAGCAGCGCAAAGAAAGAAAATTCCCCAGTCTGCACAAACTTTAAACTCCTTGCAATGGCTGGAAAAATCCCAGCAACGATACCGGCAAAGATGATCATGGAAATGCCGTTTCCAATTCCATGCTCAGTCATCTGCTCGCCAAGCCATACAAGAAAAAGAGTCCCAGCTGTCAAGGTCAAGGCGGTTAGGAGCCTAAAGGTCATCCCTGGTTCGGCCACAATTGGTAGCCCAGAAGGTGTTGTCATCCTTTCTAAGCCTACTGCCATACCAAACCCTTGAATGAGGCAGATCACCACCGTCAAGTAACGAGTATAATAAGCGATCTTCCTTCGACCCTCTGGACCCTCCTTGTAATATTCCTTGATGTTAGGGAAAACTACCGTTAAAAGTTGCATGATGATCGAGGCACTAATGTAGGGCATAACCCCAAGAGCGCATACTGAAAACCTCCGAAGAGCACCACCAGAAAAAATGTCCAAAAATCCAAAAAGAGTCCCCCCAGCCCTCTGAAAGAGCTCAAAAAAGGCTTCGGAATTGACCCCTGGCGCTGGGATATGAACAGCAAAACGATAGATGGCTAAACCTAAAAAAAGATAAAAAAGCCTTCTTTTAAGCTCTGGAATGTTTGCTAAGCTTAAAAGACCTTCTTTCCCGTTCACTATTCTTAAACCTTAAGACTTGACCACTTTTTTAATAAGTTCAACCCTACCCCCAGCCTTCTCAACCTTCTCCTTAGCCGACCTTGATACCGCATGAACCCTTATGGTCAAAGGTATGTTAATTTCTCCGTTTCCGAGAAGTTTTATAGGCTTACCTTTACCTTTAATCAGCCCCTTCTCCCTTAAAGAATTTTCATCCACAACCTCATTTGGGGAAAAAGCCTTGCTTAAGGAACCTACATTAACCACCGCATACTCAACCTTGAAGATGTTTTTAAATCCCCGCTTGGGCAACCTTCTGATAATAGGGGTCTGCCCGCCCTCAAAAAAGGGTCTAATATCAAGACCCTCCCTAGACTTCTGTCCTTTATGCCCTCTTCCAGAGGTCTTCCCGTGACCTGACCCATGACCACGTCCAACCCTTTTTTCCTTATGCTTTGCCCCATAAAAAGGTTTAAGATTGCTTAAATCAACTATACTATCCTTCATATTCCTCCACCTCAACAAGATGGCTTATTTTCCTAACCATACCCCTAATTTCAGGTGTATCATCCCTTACCACCGTCTGCCCTATCTTTTTTAAACCCAAGCCCTTTAAGGCCTCTCTATGCTCTGGCTTCCACCCGTATCTGCTTCTTTTTAAGGTAATCTTAAGCTTCCTCATCCCCTTACCCTCTCAAGGATTTCTTCCTTGGTCTTACCTCTCTTCTTAGCCACATAATCAAGACCCTGAAGCCTCTCAAAGGCTTTAAAGGTTGCCTTAATCAAGTTATGGGGATTGCTGTTCCCTATACATTTAGTAACCACATCGGTAACACCGACAGCATCCATAATAGCACGAACCGTTCCACCCGCAATAACTCCAGTTCCCGGAGGAGCTGGTCTTAGTATTATCTTAGTTGCCGAAAATTCTTCCTCTATCCTGTGAGGTATAGTGCCATGAACAATAGGAACCTCGATCATCTCCTTCTTTGCCTTCTCAATCGCCTTTCTTATAGCATCTGGGACTTCAGGCGCCTTACCAAGGGCATAACCAACCCTTCCCTTTCCATCTCCAACCACAACAAGAGCGGCAAAGCGAAGCTTTTTTCCACCCTTGGTGACCTTAGTTACTCTTCTTATCTGAATTATCTTTTCAATTAGCTCTTCCGCTCCTCTTGCCAAGATTACACCCCCTTTAAAATTCTAATCCACCCTCTCTCAAACCTTCAGCCACGGCTTTAACCCGTCCATGGTATTTATATCCACCACGGTCAAAAACCACCTTGGTTATACCCTTCGCCTTTGCCTTTTCAGCAAGCATTCTTCCCACAAGCCTTGCTAAATCTACCTTACCTTTGATCTCTCCTTTACTCTTCAACTCCTCAACCTTGGTTCTCACCTCGGGAGATAACGAAGATAGAGCAACCAAGGTATGCCCTTCCACATCATTGATGATCTGAGCATAGACATGCTTATGACTCCGAAATACGCTTACCCTTGGTCTCTCAGGATAACCAAATATCTTCTTCCTTACCCTTTTTTTCCTTCTTAATCTTGCTTCTAATTTTTTTTCTGGTCTCATCACTTCTTACCTCCCTTTCCACCCTTACCGCTCTTTCCAGCCTTGCGAAGGATTACCTCATCAGCATACCTTATGCCCTTACCCTTGTAAGGCTCTGGCGGTCTAAGTCTACGAATGTTTGCCGCAACCTGACCTAACAACTCCTTATCAATGCCTGAAAGGGTAACCCTTACCTGAACCTCACCCGTTCCCCTCTCGACCTTTGCAGAAATTCCCTGAGGAAGTTTAAAATTGATGGGATGAGAATAACCTAATGAAAAAACAATCTCATCGTTCCCTTTAAGCTCAGCCTTGTATCCTAAACCAACAATGTCTAAAGCCTTTGTAAACCCCTGCGTCGTCCCAACTATCATGTTATTAAGCAAAGCCCTTGCTAATCCCTGAAACGCCTTTGCCTTGTTTAAAAGCTTCTTTTGCGGAGCATCCATCTCCACCTTGAGTAAATTCCCCTCCCTATCGACCTTAACCAAAGGTGGCATCTTTTTTTCTAAGGTCCCCTTTGGACCTTCAATGCGAACAACGCCATCTTCCTTTATTTCAACCTTTACCTGTGGTGGTATCTCTATAGGCTTCCTACCAACTCGTGAAACATCAGCCATACTATCACCCCTTTACCAAATTTCGCAGATTACTTCACCACCAAGTCGCCTCTTCCTTGCCTCATGGTCGGTCATAATGCCCTGCGAGGTGGAAATGATCGCCATCCCCATTCCGTCAAGAACCCTTGGAAGCTCTTTGTAACCTCTATATATACGCCTCCCTGGCTTGCTTACCCTTTTTATCCCCGCGATAACAGGTCTCTTTTTTTCATCGTACTTTAGAACAATCTCTATCTTTATCTGAGGCTTTTCTTCTACTACACGATAATCTTCGATGAAGCCTTCATCCCTCAAAATCCTTGCAATTTCAAGCTTAAGCTTTGAACCAGGCACAACTACTGTCTTTTGACGAGCCATAAGAGCGTTTTTTATTCTTATCAACATATCGGAAATCGGATCGGTCATCATCTTACTTAGCCCTCCCTTACCAGCTTGCCTTTCTTACACCTGGAATCTTTCCTTCTGATGCTAACTTTCTAAAACACATTCTACAAAGCCCAAACCTCCGTATATAGGCTCGAGCTCGCCCACAGATACTGCATCTATTCCTCTTTCTCACCTTAAACTTAGGCTCTCTCTTTGCTTTCTCTAATTGAGCTTTTCTTGGCATTATCAATTACCTCCTAAAGGGCATTCCCATCTCTTTTAGCAACTCGTAAGCCTCCTCATCGGTCTTCGCCGTGGTCACGATGGTGATGCTCATACCTTTTACCTTTTCAACCTTGCTTGCATCAAGCTCAGGGAAAATAGTATGGTCTGCAAGTCCTAAGGTATAATTTCCCCTTCCATCAAATCCAGACCTTGGTAACCCTTTAAAATCTCTAAGCCTTGGAATGGCTATGTTAATGAGTCTTGCCAAAAAATCATACATCCTCTTTCCCCGAAGGGTAACCATTACCCCAATGGGCATACCCTTCCTTAGCTTAAACCCGGCAATAGATTTCCTTGCCCGGCAAACCTTTGGTCTTTGCCCTGTAATTATCGCAAGCTCTTCAAGGGCTTGGTCCACAATCTTAGGGTTTTGCGTGGCCTCGCTCAGCCCCATGTTTACCGCTATCTTTTCAATCTTTGGTATTTGATGGATATTTTTATAACCAAATCTTTCAACAAGCTTTGGCTTAACCACCTTTTGATAGTGTTCTCTCAAGTCCATTGCCCCTTACTCCTTCGGCTCAATAATTTCTCCACATTTTTTGCAAACCCTTACCTTAGTTCCATCTTCAAGTATCTTTTTGGCTACCTTTACCCCTCTTTTACATTTTCCGCAGTAAAGCATAAGATTAGAAACATGAATGGGAGCAGGCTTCTCCACTATGCCCCCGGAGCTGTAAGGAGTAGGCTTCATATGTCTTTTTACAATGTTTACTCCCTCAACGATAGCCCTTCCCTTTCTTGGGAAGACCTGAAGAACCTTCCCAATCTTTCCCTTATCTCTTCCAGCAATTACTACCACCGTATCGTTCTTTTTTACATGAACCTTTGCCTCGTGGGGCTTTGGCAACCCCTTGTTGGCTCCTCGTTTTATCATCCTTTCACCCCTCTTTATAAGACCTCAGGTGCTAACGAAATGATCTTCATAAATCCTTTTGCCCTCAACTCCCTGGCTACAGGACCAAAAATACGAGTCCCGATGGGCTCTTTATACTGATTTATCAAAACCGCAGCATTCTCATCAAACCTGATGGTCGTCCCATCAGGTCTCTGGACCTCCTTTTTCGTCCTAACGATCACTGCCTTAACTACATCACCCTTTTTCACCTTGGAGTTGGGTAAAGCATCCTTAACCGAAGCAACGATAATATCTCCAACCGTTCCGTATTGTCTACCTGGTCCGCCAAGAACTCTAATACAAAGGAGCTCCTTAGCTCCAGAATTATCAGCCACATTAAGATAGGTCTGTTGGCGTATCATGACCCATCACCCCCTTCTTTATTCAGTCCCTTCAGTAGAAAGAACTTTTGCCCTTTCAAGTATTTTCTTTACCCTCCAACGCTTTCTGCGAGAAAGGGGTCTTGTTTCTTCAATAAGGACTTTATCCCCAATCCTACACTCGTTATTCTCATCATGAGCCATGTATTTTTTCCTTCTCCTCACAAACTTTTCATAGAGTGGATGCCTCACCATAGTCTCGACAAGCACAACCACCGTCTTATCCATCTTGTCTGATACCACAGTCCCGATAAACTCTTTGCGCTTCCCCATACTCTAAACCCCTATCACCTTATTGGTTTGCAGACCTTTCCTTTTCTTTAAGAATGGTTAAAACCCTGGCTATCTCTCGCCGAACCTGCCTAATCCTCATGGGATTTTCAAGCCTGTGTATGGTCTTCTGAAATCTCAGGTTCATCAATTCTTCCCTTAGCTTAGCAACTCTTTCCTTTAGCTCGGGTATTGATAGCTCACGTAGCTCTTTTGCCTTCATTAAAGTTCCTCCCGGCTTACTATCTTACATTTGAAGGGTAGCTTTGAACCAGCAAGCCTCAAAGCCTCCTTCGCTACTTCAGCAGGAACCCCAGATATCTCATAGATAATAGTCCCGGGCTTTACCACCGCTACCCAGCCCTCAACAGGGGCCTTACCCTTACCCATCCTGGTTTCCGCAGGCTTCTTAGTTATGGGTTTATCCGGAAAAACCCTTATCCAAACTTTGGCACCCTTCCTTGCTGTGCGGACAATCGCCACACGTCCAGCCTCTAACTGCTGAGCTGTAAGCAACCCACCCTCTAACACTTTTAAACCGTAATCACCAAAGGCAAGGGTATAGCCACGAGAGGCCTTTCCCCTAACCCTTCCTTTCTGTTGTTTTCTATACTTAGTCTTCCTCGGCTGAAGAAGCATGGCTCACCTCACCTCTAAATTATTATTCTTTCTTGTCCTGCCTTCTCTGGTAAAACCTCACCCTTAAAGATCCATACCTTAACACCGATGGTTCCATACTTAGTAACCGCAACGGCAAAACCATAATCAATGTCGGCTCTCAAGGTAGTAAGAGGCACCCTTCCTACACGATACCATTCGCTACGAGCAATTTCCGCACCCCCAAGCCTTCCGGAACATTCAACCTTAACTCCTTGTGCACCATACCTCATAACCAGGGCAACAGCCCTCTTCATAGCCCGCCTAAAGGAGACACGCTTTTCTATCTGCTGAGCAATGTTTTCAGCAACAAGCTGAGCCTCAAGCTCAGGTCTCCTAACCTCCTCAACCGTTACCTCTATATCGCGATCCTTAAATTGTTTCTTAAGCTCAGACTTGATCTTTTCAATTTCTGCTCCCTTTTTACCGATAACAATTCCTGGTCTTGCCGCATGAATAATTATCCTAACATTAGTCCCTGCCCTCTCTATCTCTATCTTCGGTATACCCGCATGGTAATATCTCTCTTTCAAATACTTTCTAATCAGATAATCTTCATAAACAAACTTAGAAAACTCCGATGGCTTTGCTACCCATCGGGAATCCCAGTTGCGCGTAATCCCTATTCTTAACCCAATTGGATTAACCTTCTGCCCCAAGGCTTACCTCCTTTTTCCGCGAATATCGAGTTCCTCAACCTCAACAGTTATATGGCTCATGCGCCTCAAGATCCGGCTAGCTCTTCCCCAACCACGAGGCCAAATCCTCTTTAACCTTGGACCCTCATCCACATACGCCCGCACCACATAAAGCATGTCGGGGTCCATACCATAGTTATTCTCGGCGTTAGCGATAGCCGAAAGCAAAACCTTCTTTATAATCCGAGCACCTTTTTTAGGTAAAGAATTCAAAATGTTTAACGCCTCATCTACCTTTTTCCCCCGGATCGTATCTATAACTAACCTTGCCTTGTTAGGGGAAATCAAAACATATCTGGCTGTCGCTTTGGCTCTCAAGGCTCTCCTCCCTTACTTCTTCTTCACTCCCTTAACCTTTCCTTTATCGGCTGGATGCCCCTTAAAGGTGCGAGTCGGGGCAAATTCTCCAAGCTTATGCCCAACCATATTCTCCGTCACATACACCGGTATAAACTTATGTCCGTTGTGGACCGCAAAGGTCAAACCAACCATCTCAGGAACAATCGTCGACCTTCTGCTCCAGGTTTTAATCGGACGTTTATCTCCCGTCTCTCGAGCCTTCAAAACCTTCCTCATCAAATGCTCGTCAACAAAGGGTCCTTTCTTCTTAGACCTTGGCATCCTTTAAAACCTCCGTTAACCTTTACGTCTCTTAATTATAAACTTATCAGAGGGTTTCTTACCCCTCGTTTTAAGCCCTTTACAAAGTTGACCCCAAGGAGAACAAGGATGACGTCCGCCATGAGTCTTACCCTCACCACCGCCTAAGGGGTGGTCAACAGGGTTCATGGCCACTCCTCGGACATGGGGTCTTCTTCCAAGCCATCTGGACCTTCCAGCCTTACCTATAACAATGTTTTCCCATTCAAGGTTACCAACCTGACCGATGGTAGCTCGGCAATCGCCATGAACCTTTCGAATTTCCCCAGAAGGAAGTCTTATTATAACATAAGTCCCTTCCTTGCCAAGGATCTGTGCAAAAGCCCCAGCCGAACGGGCAAGCTGCCCCCCTTTCCCGGGTCTTAGTTCCACATTATGAACCATCGTGCCAACTGGTATATCTTTCAAAGGTAAAGCGTTTCCAACCTTAATCTCTACATTCTCACCTGACATAACGGTGTCGCCAACCTTTAAACCCTCAGGGGCAAGAATATAACGCTTCTCCCCATCAGCATACTGAAGAAGGGCAATGTTTGCCGACCTGTTTGGGTCATACTCTAAGGCAACGACCTTGGCTGGAATGTTGTCCTTATCCCGTTTAAAATCAACGACCCTGTAAAGCCTTTTATGCCCACCACCTCTAAACCTTACCGTTACCCTTCCGTAGTTATTCCTCCCACCCGTGCTCTTCTTAGGCTCAACTAAGCCCTTTTCCGGCTCCTTTTTGGCTAAGTCCGGGTTCACCAAAATGGTCATGAACCTACGACCAGGAGAGGTTGGCTTACATTTTTTTATTGGCATGCTATCACTCCCCTAATTTATAATGTCTCAAAAAATTCGATTGTTTGCCCAGGTGCAAGTTTAACGATCGCCTTCTTCCTTATCGATGTCCTCCCTTGATACCTAAAGCTACCTTTAGGTTTCCCCTTAACCCTAATCGTCTGAACATCAAGCACTTTAACCTTAAACAGGTCTTCTACAGCTTTTTTTATCTCAATCTTATTTGCTGAAGGGTCAACCCAAAAACTTACCTGATTGTTCTTCTCCTTAGGAAGCATAGATTTTTCCGTTATTATCGGGGCAAGAATAATCGTCCTTGGGTCCTTCATGGCTTATCTCCTCAACCTTTCTTCAATCTTTGGCAAGGCGGATTGTTCAATGATCAACTTTTCATGGTTTAACACATCATATACATTAAGACCTTCTACGGCTAAAACCTTAACCTTAGGTAGGTTCCTCGCTGAGGCTTCTAAAACAAGGTCCCTTTCCGGAACAATAAAAAGGGCAGAATCGGTGCCAAGATTGCTTAAATAGTTTAATATCTCTTTTGTTTTGGGTTTTTCTAACTTTGGAAACTCCGTGGCCACAAAAAGGTTTCCAGTTAAAGCCCTCGTAGCTAATGACATCTTTAAGCCGAGCCTTCTGACCTTCTTGTTCAACTTAAATTCATAGTCCCTTGGCTTCGGTCCATGGACTACTCCTCCACCAACCCACTGTGGAGCTCTGATCGACCCCTGCCTCGCCCTACCTGTATGCTTCTGAGGCCAGGGCTTTCTTCCACCTCCTCTTACTTCACCCCTAGTCTTGGTGCAGGCAGTCCCTGCCCTCCATCTTGCCATCTGCCAGCGAACAACCTCATGCAACAATCCAACCTTAGGCTCAACTCCGTATGTATCTGCTGGCAGACCTATATCCCCAACTATCTTCCCCTGTCCATCAATAAGCTTAACCTTTACTTCACTCATCTGTTTCTCCCTCATCCCTATTTAAAGTAAACCATCACATAACCATTGGGCCAGCCAGGCACTCCGCCTTTCACTAAGAGTAAATTCTTATCAGGTATTACCTCAACTACCGTCAAATTTTTAACAGTCACCGTATCGGCACCATAGCGACCAGCCATTTTCTTCCCCTTGATAACTCGTCCTGGGAAGGTGTTTGCTCCGCTTGACCCGCGTTTACGATGAACCTTCTTTGCACCATGGCTCATCGGCTGCCTTTGAAAGTTCCAAAGCTTAATCGTCCCGGTAAATCCTCGCCCTTTAGTCGTCCCAGTAACATCTACCTTCATCCCAGGCTCAAGAGCTAAATCGCCAAGGGTTATAACCTGACCTGGCTTAAACTGATTTGGGTCCTCTACTTTAAACTCTCTAAGAAGATAAAAACCGGTATCAAGACCTGCTTTCAATAAATGCCCGATCATGGGTAAAGGGCACTTGGTTAGCTTTTTAGGCTTAAACCCAAGTTGGACCGCATTATAGCCATCCTTCTCCGCGGTCTTTACCTGAACGACCGCACAAGGACCAACCTCAAGCACAGTTACCGGTATAGCATTACCTTCACCATCAAAAACTCGGGTCATGCCGAGTTTTTTGCCTAAGATCCCCTCTATTTTCATATCCATCACTCCCTTTACGTCTTTATCTCCACCTCTACCCCAGCAGGCAACTCAAGCTGCATAAGGGCATCTATGGTCTGCTGGGTAGGTTCATAAATTTCTAACAAACGTTTATGCTCTCTTATCTCAAACTGTTCCCGAGAATTCTTATCAATGTGTGGAGACCTAAGAACCGTCCATCTACTAATCTTGGTAGGAAGCGGAATAGGTCCTACCACCTTGGCGCCGGTCTCCTTTGCCGTGTTCACAATCTGAATAACCGATCGGTCTAAAACTCGATGGTCATAACTCTTAAGCTTTATTCGTATCTTCGGAGAGCTAAGCATACCCATTACCCCTTGCTACCTATTCTATTATTTTTGTGACAACGCCTGCTCCTACTGTCCTTCCACCTTCCCTTATCGCAAACCTCAAACCCTCCTCCAACGCTACAGGCTTTATCAACTCAACCTCAAGCTCTACATTGTCACCTGGCATCACCATCTCCACTCCCTCAGGTAACTTCACCACCCCAGTAACATCCGTCGTCCTAAAATAAAACTGCGGCCTATACCCGTTAAAAAACGGAGTGTGCCTCCCCCCCTCCTCCTTCTTCAACACATATACCTCCGCCTTAAACTTAGTATGCGGCTTAATGCTTCCAGGCTTCGCTAACACCTGCCCCCTCTCTACATCATCCTTCCCTACTCCCCTCAACAACACCCCTATATTGTCCCCTGGCAACGCCTCATCCAATATCTTCCTAAACATCTCTACGCTCGTAGCCACCGTCTTTATCGTCGGCCTAAGCCCTACTATCTCTACCTCCTCCCCAGGCCTCAATACCCCCCTCTCTACCTTACCCGTCACAACCGTCCCACGCCCAGATATCGAAAACACATCCTCTATCGGCATCAAAAATGGCTTGTCTACCTCCCTCACCGGCTCAGGTATATAATCATCCATCGCCTTTATCAACTGCCATATGGCACCACACCACTGACACTCCTCCTTCCCACATCCACACTCAAGCGCCTTCAAAGCACTACCCCTCACCACAGGCACCTCATCCCCTGGAAATCCATACTTGCTCAACAACTCCCTAACCTCTAACTCCACCAAATCCAATAACTCCGCATCATCTACCATGTCCACCTTGTTCATAAACACCACTATCGCCGGAACATTAACCTGCCTTGCAAGCAACACATGCTCCCTCGTCTGGGGCATCGGTCCATCCGTTGCCGCTACAACCAATATCGCCCCATCCATCTGCGCCGCACCCGTTATCATGTTCTTAATATAGTCCGCATGCCCAGGACAATCTATGTGCGCATAATGCCTCTTCTCGCTCTCATACTCAACATGCGCAAGCTGGATCGTTATACCCCTCGCCTTCTCCTCGGGTGCCTTGTCAATCTGGTCAAACGGTATCCAGTTTGCCCACCCCTTTGTAGTCAAAACCCTCGTTATCGCTGAAGTCAATGTCGTCTTACCATGGTCAATGTGCCCGATCGTCCCCACATTCAAATGCGGCTTCTTCCTCTCAAACTTCTGCTTTGCCATCCTTATCCCTCCGCTTTCAAAAGTTTTATGCCTTTGCTTTCTTGATTATCTCCTCAGCCAAATGAGCCGGCACCTTATCGTAATGAGAAAATTGCATCGTAAAGTTTCCTCTTCCTTGGGTAAGTGAGCGCAAAGTTGTTGCGTAACCAAACATTTCTCCAAGGGGCACAAAAACCCGGATAACCCTTACATTTCCCCTCATGTCCATACCTTCTACTCTACCACGTCTTGAAGAAATATCACCGAGGACCTCGCCTAAATATTCCTCTGGCACAACAACTTCTACCTTCATGATAGGCTCAAGAAGCACAGGATTAGCCCTCTTACAAGCCTCCTTAAAGCCAAGAGAACCAGCGATGGCAAAGGCAAGGTCTGAAGAGTCCACCTCGTGATAGGAACCGTCAACAAGCCGGACCTTAACATCTATCACCGGATAGCCAGCTAAAACACCCTCTTGAGCTGCCTCTCTTACGCCCTTATCCACAGAGGGGATAAATTCTTTAGGGATAACTCCGCCAACGATCTCAGAAACAAACTCTATACCCTTGCCAGGGTTTGGCTCAACTACTAACTTAACATGTCCATACTGACCCCTACCACCGGTCTGCCTAATATACTTTCCTTCAGCCTCTGCTTTGTTGGTAATAGTCTCTTTATAAGCCACCTCGGGTCTTCCTACATTAACCCCAACCTTAAACTCCCTAACAAGCCTATCAACGATGATTTCTAAGTGAAGCTCCCCCATACCCCAGATAAGGGTTTGACCGGTTTCATGGTTAACGGTAACCCTAAAAGATGGGTCTTCCAAAGCAAGCTTCTGCAAGGCAAGAGAAAGCTTCTCCTGGTCAGCCTTGGTTTTAGGCTCAACCGCAACGGAGATAACAGGCTCTGGTATCTCAAGCTTTTCAAGCTCAATGGGATGGTTCTCATCGCAAAGGGTGTCACCCGTCGTTGTGTTCCTAAGCCCAAGCGCAGCAACGATATCTCCGCAGATAGTCCCAGTTATCTCTTCCCTTTGGTTAGCATGCATCCGAACAAGTCTTCCTATCCTTTCCTTCTTTCTTTTGGTTGAATTGTAAACGCTCATTCCGCTTTCGATCCTTCCAGAATAGACCCGCAAAAATGTAAGGGTTCCTACATAAGGGTCTGTCATTATCTTAAAAGCAAGAGCAGCAAAGGGCGCATCAGGGTCTGTTGGTCTCTCAATAACCTCACCCGTATCAGGATGCACACCCTTAACCGCAGGTATATCAAGAGGGGAGGGTAGAAAATCTATAATGGCATCAAGAAGGGGCTGAATCCCCTTGTTCTTAAAGGCTGAACCACAAAGGACTGGAATAAGCTTAAAAGAACAGGTCGCCTCTCTGATAGCCTTTCGGATTTCTTCTGGAGTAATTTCCTCCCCTTCAAGATACTTTTCCATGATAGCGTCGTTAACATCCGCAAGCTTCTCAAGCATCATAATTCTATATTCTTCAGCCTTGTCTTTGAGATGGGCTGGGACCTCCTCAAAATGATACTTTGCTCCTAAGGTCTCCTCTTCCCAGACGATGGCTTTCATATCGATAAGGTCGATGACACCAACGAAAGAGTCCTCAGCCCCGTAGGGTATCTGAATGGGCAAAGGATTAGCTCCAAGCCTTGACTTCATCTGCTCAATAACACCCTCAAAATCAGCACCAATCCTATCCATCTTATTGATGAAAGTAATTCTTGGGACCTTGTATTTATCCGCCTGCCTCCACACCGTTTCTGACTGGGGCTCAACCCCACCTACAGCGCAAAAAATCACCACCGCCCCGTCTAATACCCTTAGGCTTCTTTCTACCTCAATGGTAAAATCCACATGCCCAGGAGTGTCGATGATGTTTATACGATGATTACGCCAGAAGGTAGTGGTGCAGGCTGAGGTAATGGTAATACCCCTTTCCTGCTCCTGGGGCATAAAGTCCATTACCGCCGTTCCTTCATGGACTTCACCAATCTTATAGGTCTTCCCTGTGTAGTAAAGAATCCGTTCAGTGGTCGTAGTTTTACCAGCATCAATATGGGCAACGATCCCTATGTTTCTCGTCGTCTGAAGAATTTTTAGTTCTTCTGGCTTCATCCTCTCACCTGCTCCTAATTTTGTTTTAAAAAAAAATAAATAACCCTCTTTCTAATTACTTCTTTATCTTATCGCAAAGAGTTTAGACTATTTATACTACCAACGGAAGTGGGCAAAAACTCTGTTAGATTCCGCCATTCTATGGGTATCGTCCCTCTTCTTTATCGCGCCTCCCTTTTCATTGTAAGCATCCCAAAGCTCTCCAGCCAATCTCTCCACCATCGTCCGTTCAGAACGCTCCCTTGCCACACGAATTATCCATTTAATAGCTAAAGATACCTGCCTCTCAGGTCTAACCTCAACGGGCACCTGATAGTTAGCTCCACCGATACGCCTTGACCTTGTCTCAAGAAGTGGCTTTACCTTTTCTACCGCTGCCTCAAAGATCTTAAGAGGGTCCTCACCCCCAGACTTTTCCCTCAACCTTTCCAAAGCTTCATAAAATATCCTTCGAGCAACGCTCTTTTTACCATCCCACATTAAATTGTTTATGAACTTAGCAACGAGCACGCTCCCATACTTAGGGTCTGGCGGAACATCTCTTTTCGGTACCGGTCCCTTTCGCGGCATATGCTTTTACCTCTCCCTTCTATGATTTTGGTCTTGGCGTTCCATACTTTGAACGGGACTTTCTACGGTTCTGCACACCAGCTGCATCCAAGGCCCCACGAATTATCTTATACCTTACACCGGGGAGGTCGCGCACACGCCCCCCTCTAACTAATACCACCGAGTGCTCCTGAAGATTATGCCCTATTCCAGGAATGTAAGCGGTAACCTCGATGCCGTTAGTAAGCCTAACCCTTGCCACCTTACGAAGAGCAGAGTTTGGTTTTTTGGGGGTAACGGTATAAACCCTTACGCAGACACCACGCTTCTGCGGGCAACCCTGAAGAGCGGGTGACTTAGAACGTTTCTCCTTTTTCTCCCTACCATACCTAACAAGCTGGTTGATGGTTGGCATAGTCTTTTCACTCCTCCCTAAAAATTGACAAGCCCTTTATATACAACTTTTTCCAAGCTTGTCAAGAGGGGATGCTAAAGGGCAAGCTCCCTTAATACATCCGTTGCGGAAAGCACACCTACCGGCACAAACTTACCCACTGAAGATGGGGTTACAACAATTAAGCGATGAACTCGATGGTTTAACATCTTTCTTGCCGCTTCTTTTAAAGTCGCTTCCCCTTCTATAGTGTAAGGTTTGGGGCAAAGAATGTCTTCCGCCGTCTTTTCCCAAACCTCCTTCCCAAACTTCTTTAAGGCTGATATAACATCCGTCTTACTTATGATACCCATAAACTCTCCGTTAGGAGCAGTCACAATTAAGGCTGAAACCTTGGCCTCCAAAAAAGCATCAACTATTTGAGAAAAAGTTGCATCAATCGGCATAGTATACAAGGTTCTACTCATTACCTCGGCTACAGTCTTTTCTTCAATGCCCATACTTTTCCCCTCTTTTTTCCTCTAAATTTTAAAACCTTTTTTATAAAAATAAAGGGTTTATATTTTATAGGGATGGGGAGCTTAGCGGATAGGCTTAGACCGCAAAGTTTTTCCGAGTTTGTCGGACAGGAGCATCTTCTAGCTGAGGGGAGGATCCTTTGGGTCTTAAGGCAGAGGAAAAAGCCTATTTCTCTCATCCTTTGGGGACCTCCTGGCTCTGGTAAAACCACCCTTGCCTATCTCTTAGGGAAAGAGCTGCAAGCTAAGTTTGTATCGGTAAGCGCCGTAGATACAAGTTTAAAGGACCTAAAGGACATCATTTCTCAAGCCAAACGTTTAAAGGGGCTAAAACAGGAAACGATGGTTTTTATAGATGAAATACACCGGTTCAACAAGTCTCAACAAGCCTTTCTTCTACCTTATGTTGAGCGGGGAGACATCTATCTCATAGGGGCAACTACAGAAAACCCCTCTTTCGAGGTCATCCCGCCCTTGCTTTCAAGGACCAAGGTTTTACTCTTAGAACCTTTGAAGCCGGAAGAAATAAAAAAAATTTTAGAGCGAGCTTTGGAACATCCCTTAGGGCTAAAAGGATATAAAGTAAAGGTTGAGGACGAAGTCCTTTGGAGCTTAGCAAATTCAGCTCACGGTGACGCTCGGTTTGCTCTAAACACCTTAGAACTATTGGTAGAAAAGGTAAAAGCCTTGGGCAAAGATAAACTCGAGCTCTCTGATATTACGCCGGAAGTTATAAAAAGGCCCTTAGCTCATGATAAGGAAGGGGAAGCCCATTACAATTTGCTTTCTGCCTTTCACAAAAGCATGCGGGGTAGCGACCCAGATGCGAGCATCTACTGGCTTGCGAGGCTTCTTAAAGCCGGAGAGGACCCAGAGGTTGTAGCAAGAAGGATAATTGCCTGTGCGGCAGAGGATGTTGGCTTAGCAGACCCGATGGCTCTTGTCGTTGCGGTTTCGGCTCTTTTAGCTTATCAAGCTCTTGGCTCACCTGAGGGAGATTTAGCCTTAGCTTTGGCAACGCTATACAATGCCCTCTCAGAAAAGAGTAATTCTGCCTACCTTGCCCTAAAATCTGCCGAAGCCCTGGTTGAAGAAAAGGGAGACCTTTCTGTTCCTCTCCATTTAAGAAATCCTGTGACCAAACTCATGGAAAACCTTGGGTATGGGAGAGACTATCTTTATCCTCATGACTTTGAAGAAGGATTTGTTCCCCAAGATTATCTACCAGAGGAAATTAAGGATAAGACCTTTTATCATCCTAAGGACAAGGGGAAAGAAGCAGAGTTTAAAGAGAGGTTAAAGAAGCTTTGGGGCGAAAAGAAAGAATAAAAGAACTAATCCAAGCAAACCCAAACCTAAGCTTTTTAGCTACCCTTTTTATCCTGATAATTTTGGTTTCCTTTTTCTTACAGGTTTCCTACTTTAACCACTTTATTCATCAAAGATTAGAGGAATCGGTTGAAAGCACTTTTAAAGTCTTTCAAGGGAAGGTTTCTGACTACATCGACCTTTTAGAAACCATCTACCAAATTGAGTTTATCCCGGAGTTTGGAGAATTGGCTGAAAGTAAAGGATTGCTTGCCGAGCTTGTCGACCTCCTTAATGAACCGGCAAAAAGGGCAAAAGTAACGGAGCTTGGGGTCTTCTACCAAGGTAAACCTTTTTTAACCTGGCACTATACCCAGACAAAGCTTGAGGTTAAAGCCTGCCAACCCACAAGAATCAAGAACGGCGCCCTTTTGACCGTTATGAGACCCATCAAAACCGATAAGTATAACCTATGCGGTGTTTTAAGCTTTGATATCTCTTATCATCGTGAGGTTATTCTAACCCATGCACTGTTTGCCGGCGTTATAAGTCTTCTAAACCTTTTTGTCGTTATTTATCTAACCATGAGGGCTCTTAAGTCTGAAGTTTCAAGGATCAATGCTCAGAAAAAACTTCAAGCTGAAAGGGACCTTGCCCTTCTTGGAAGAATGGCAAGCTCCTTTGCACATGAGCTAAGAAATAGCCTTAATCGAGTCTTCCTTGAGCTTCAAGGTTTGGGAGTGCCAACCACTAATACCTTTCTTTTCGAAGAGATTAAAAAAATGCTTCAATGGCTTGAAGATATTCTACTTTTTCAAAAGGAAATAAAGATTAAGGCGGAGGTCTTTAAGGCAGAGGATTTTCTTTTAGAAGCTCAGCTCTTCTTTGCGGGTTTAAACAAAAAGGGGGTTAACTTTTATGTAGAAAGCAAAGTTGAAGAGGTTTGCGGAGATAGATTTTGGTTAAAAAAAGCCTTAGAAAACTTGCTAAAAAATGCTTTTGAAGCCTCAAAAGAAGGGGGAACAATAAAGGTTTCATTGAATAAAGAGGGGAAAAATTTCGTGCTTGAGGTGTTCGATGACGGAGAACCTTTGCCCTCTTCTTTGGATAAGCTTTTTGAACCCTTTTTCACGACCAAAAGAGAAGGTTTTGGGTTGGGGCTATACTTAGTAAAGAAAGTAGCAGAGGCTCATGGGGGGGTGGTAAAGATTATACCCCAAGAAGGAGGAAAAACCTTTCAGTTAAGCTGGAGTTGTAAGCCCAAGGTCTAAAGCTTAAGGGGGTTCATTGGAGAGATGAAAAAGGGGAACATTCTTATCGTTGAGGATGATAGGGCGCAGAGAGAACTTTTAGCCGAAGCCTTGCGGAAACGCGGCTTTTATGTTGAGGGGGCAGAAAACCTCGGAGAAGCTAAAGAGCTTCTTGAAAAGAGGGATTTTAACGTCCTTCTACTTGACTATAAGTTGCCCGACGGAGATGGATTAGAATTCTTAGCCTACCTTAAAAAGAACTATCCTAATATTCCAACCATTATGCTAACAGCCTACGCCTCGGTAGAGAATGCTGTCTCTGCCATGAAGTCTGGTGCCTTCCATTACCTTGCTAAGCCCATAAACCTTGAAGAGTTAAACCTGATCGTAGACAAAGCCTTAGAAGAAAACAAGCTCATTCGAGAAATAACTCTTCTTAGAGAGAGGTTCAAATTCCTTTCTGACAAGGAGCTTAAAATAGCTGAAAACATCGTAGCAGAAAGCCCGGCGATGAAAAAGGTTTTAAGCCTGGTTTCCAAGGTTGCAGAAACGGATGCCCCAGTCCTGATCACAGGAGAATCAGGAACAGGGAAAGGAGTGATAGCAAGGCTTATCCATCAGCTTAGCCCGGCCAAGGAAGGTCCCTTCCTGCAGATAAACTGTGCGGCCATCCCGGAAACCCTTCTCGAGGCTGAGCTCTTTGGTTATGAAAGGGGGGCTTTTACAGGAGCAACCCACTCCAAGGCAGGGCTTTTTGAGTTAGCGGAGGGTGGGACCCTCTTTCTTGACGAAATCGGAGACATGCCCCTTAGCCTTCAGGCAAAGCTTCTAACCGTCCTTCAGGATAAGACCATTCGCCGCCTTGGCGGTTTGAAGGAAATAAAGGTCAATTTTCGTTTTATCTCCGCAACAAACCAGGACCTTGAAAGGATGGTTGAAGAGGGAAAGTTTAGGGAAGACCTCTTCTGGAGGTTGAATGTTATCCGCATAAACATCCCCCCTCTTCGAGAAAGAAAGGAAGATATAATACCCTTAGCTCAACTTTTCATAAAAAAATTCAACCAAAAATACCGAAAGGAGGTGCAAGGGCTTACCCAGGAAGCGATGTTAGCCCTTCTTAGGCATGATTTTCCTGGTAATGTTCGAGAATTGGAAAATCGCATAGAGCGGGGTATAATCCTTGCTGAGGATGAGTACTTGACAAGGGAGGACTTAGGTTTAGCCCCTGAGGGGGAGAGAGAGGAAGACTTGATAGATAAACTTTTAAAATTACCTTTAGAAGAGGCGGTAGAACACTTAGAAAGACTCCGCATAGAGATGGCTTTAAAGGAAGCAAAGGGAGTAAAGGTTAGAGCTGCAGAAATCTTAGGGATCACAGAAAGGATGCTCCGCTATAAGATGGAAAAGTATGGGATTGGAGGTTAGGACAATGTATGAACCTTTAAAATCTGTTGACCCAGAAATCTGGGAATTTATCGAGAAGGAGATGGACAGACAGGAGTATCAGCTTGAGATGATCGCTTCAGAAAACCTTGCCTCTCAAGCGGTTATGCTTGCTGAGGGCTCACCCCTTATGAATAAATACGCTGAGGGATATCCGAAGGCACGATACTACGGGGGTTGCACCTTCGTTGATGAAGTTGAGCGCTTAGCTATCGAAAGATTGAAGCTTCTTTTTGGGGCAGAGTACGCCAATGTGCAGCCTCATTCGGGGACCCAAGCCAACATGGCTGTCTACTTTGCCGTTTTAAACCCCGGGGATACTATTCTCTCGATGAACCTTGCCCATGGAGGGCATCTTTCCCATGGAGCTCCGGTAAACTTCTCAGGGAAGCTCTACAAGATTGTCCACTACGGGGTAAACCGAGAAACGGAGATGCTTGACTACGACGAAATACTTAGGATCGCTGAAACGGAAAGACCAAAGCTAATCGTTGCTGGAGCAAGCGCTTATCCAAGAACGATTGACTTTTATGCCTTCTACGAGATAGCTAAAGCAGTGAAAGCCTTTCTGATGGTGGACATGGCGCATATTGCGGGCTTGGTTGCCGCAGGAATTCACCCTTCCCCTCTTCCATACGCCGACTTTGTAACCTCAACGACGCACAAGACCCTGAGGGGACCTCGCGGGGGTTTTATCCTCTGCAAGGAAAAGTATGGACCGATCATCGATAAAACAGTCTTCCCAGGTATTCAAGGGGGACCTCACATGAACATCATCGCCGCAAAGGCGGTATGCTTCAAAGAAGCCCTTGAGCCTGAGTTTAAGAGCTATCAGCAGCAGGTGGTAGCAAACGCTAAGGTCATTGCCAAGGTATTTGCTGAAGAGGGTTTTAGGGTAGTTTCAGGGGGAACGGACAATCATTTGGTTTTGGTCGATGTTTCCGTTAAAGGTCTAACCGGAGCCCAAGCGGAAAAGATCCTTGAATCAGCAGGCATTACTGTGAACAAGAACGCCATACCCTTTGACCCCCTTCCACCAAAAATAACAAGCGGTATACGGGTTGGCACGCCAGCCATCACTACCCGTGGCTTAAAGGAAAAGGATGTAGAAGAGGTTGCTCGCTACATGTGCGAAGCCTTAAAAAATCCAGAAAACGAAAAACTTCACGCATCGATCCGGGAAAAAGTAAGAGAGATTTGCAAGAAATTCCCCTTCTACCGGAGGTAAGAATGCCGGTTAGACCCTCCTGGGATGAGTACTTCATGGTGATAGCAAAGCTTGTTGCTGTTCGTTCAGGCTGCAATTCTAGACCAACCGGAGCAGTCATCGTAAAAGATAAAAGGATCCTTGCCACAGGCTATAACGGACCGATGCCCGGAGCCTGGCACTGCACAGACAGAGGTCCAACCTATTGCTTTCGGCGAGAAAAGGGGATACCGGATATTGACAAATACAACTACTGCCGAGCAAGCCATGCCGAAGCAAACGCCATAGCTCAAGCGGCAAGGTTTGGCATCTCTGTCGAAGGGGCAAGCCTATACTGCACCCTTGCCCCTTGCTATGTATGCCTAAAACTTATCGCAAGCGCCGGGATAAAAGAAGTCTACTATGAGTATGACTACGAAAGCAGGGACTTTGAGCGAGACGCCTTCTGGAGACAAGCCATTGAAGAGGCAGGTCTTCGCGTGTTTAAACAGGTAACCGTGTCCGAAGAGACCATCAAGTCCGTTATGGAAATACTTCAGTATCCAACCTCCAAAAGACGCCTTCCTCCAACGGAGTAGAAAAGGGAAAAGCCCCTTGGATTTTAACCAAGGGGCTTGATGACCGGTTGATTAGGTCTCTTTTGTCTCTTCTTTTGTTTCTTCCTTAGGTGGAGCAAAGACCTCGCAGAGCTTGACTAATCTTTCGTATTCTTCGTTTGCCTTCTGTTGAATAAGGTCGATTTCTTCCTTAGTCAAGTGCCGATATCTTCTTTGTAGCTTTAGATACTCTTCCACAGGCTTTGGTTTATCAACCTTTCTGTTTAGGATGTAGTATTTTCCGTCTATAACCTCAAAGAGGGGGAAAAGTCTTGTTTCTACGACAAGCCTTGAAAGAAGGATAGTATCCTCGGATTTTGAACCCCAACCCGTTGGACAGGGGGAATAGACATGAATGAAGGCTGGTCCGTCAACGAGAGAAGCCTTCTTTACCTTGTTCATGTAGTCCATGTAGAAGGCTGGAGAAGCTGTGGCAAAGTAAGGAATGTTGTGGGCGATGACTATTCCATCAAGGTTTTTCTTCCAGGTGATGTTTCCGTGGATGACTTTTCCTGCTGGGCTGGTGGTGGTGTGGGCAAACTTTGGAGTGCCTCCAGACCTTTGCACTCCCGTGTTCATGTAGGCTTCGTTGTCAAGGCAGATGTAGATAAAGTTATGCCCGCGCTCAAGGGCACCAGATAGGAACTGGAGCCCTATGTCAAAGGTTGCCCCGTCTCCAGCAAAGACAACGATGTTTATCTTTTCCTTCTTGGGGAGTTTACCCTTTCTCTTTAGCGCCTTGATCGCGGCATCTATGCCTGAGGCAACTGTAGCTGCGTTTTCAAAGGCCACATGTATCCAGGGGACCTTCCAGGAGGTATACGGAAAGGGGCTTGAGATGATCTCCATGCAACCTGTAGCAGAGACGGCTATGGTGTTTGGTCCAAGGACCTTTAAGGCAAGCTTTAAAGGTAGAACTGTCCCGCAGCCCTGGCAAGCCCTATGACCAGGGGCGAGCCAATCCTCTTTGGGTAGGTCTTTAATGCTCAAAGGTTTAAAATTGGCTAACTCTGGTCTCATGGCTCTACTCCTTTACTCCGTAGATTTCATAGCTAAACTTTGGCTTCTTAGATATGGCTTCAAAGGTTCTTTCAAAGAGCTCTATAAAATCATCTTTGGTGACATCCCTCCCCGAAAGTCCAGCAATGAAGTTTACTACCCGTGGTCTCTTATTGGACTGATATAGGGCAGAGCGAACCTCTATGCCCACGGGACCACCGGTTGAGGCATGGCTTACCGCTCTATCAACGACGCAAAGAGCCTTGACTTTGCCGATAGCCTTGAGAAAATCCTGCATGGGGAATGGTCTCCAAAGCCTAAACCTAACAAGACCCACTTTTTTACCCTTTGCGCGAAGCTCGTCTACGGCGTTGCAGGCTGTTTCAGCAAGGCTTCCCATGATGACCATGGCGACCTCGGCATCATCCATGCGGTAGGTCTCAACAGGCTGATATCTTCTGCCGGAAATCTTTTCAAACTCCTTCCAGGCTTGAACTACCACCTTGTAGCTTGCCTTAACGGCTTCATCTAAAGCCTTCTTAGCTTCGGTATAGACCTCGGGAACGCCGATTGCTCCCATAGAAATGGGCTTCTTTGGGTCAAGCTTATACTTCATCTTAAGCGGGGGGAGGTATTTATCGACAAGCTCTTGCTCTAACATCTCAATTGGCTCAACCACATGAGTAACGATGAAACCATCAAGGTTTACTGCTACAGGAAGGAGGCACTTCTCTGCCACTCGGTAGGCATGATAAACAAGGTCTACGGCTTCTTGACCGTTTTCAGCAAAGGTCTGGATCCAGCCAAAGTCTCGTGTGGTCATAACATCGCTATGGTCATTCCAGATGCTGATAGGGGCAGAGATCGACCGGTTGGCAATAACCATAACTATCGGGAGCCTAAAGGCAGAGGCAATGGGAAGGTTCTCATACATAAAAAGCAAACCCTGAGATGAGGTGGAGGTAAAGGTTCGAGCACCAGCTGCTGCGGCACCAATGCAAGCGCTCATTGCTGCATGCTCAGACTCAACGGGGATGTATTCGGCGTCAAGCTCGCCGTTATTTACAAGCTCTGCCAAATGCTCAACTATATGGGTTTGCGGAGTAATAGGATAGGCAGAGATTACATCTACTCTACACTGGGCAACGGCATCGGCTACCGCTATGGAAACCTCTTTAGCAACCCTTTTCCCCATCTTAAGCCTCCTCTAAAACCATGGTTATAGCCCCTTTGGGGCAGATGGCTGCGCAGATCCCACAGCCCTTACAGTAGTAGAGGTTGCAAATATAATAACCCTCTTCGTTTGGCTCGTAAGCTGGCTCTGGGCAGAGGAGATAACACTGCCCGCACTTGATACACTTTTCCTTGTCAAGGACTGGGCGATGGGACCTCCAGTCCCCGGTCTTAAACTTTGCTGAATTTCCGGGCTCAAGAATATACATGCCCGGAGCAAGCTCTTTCCAACTCATTAAGCCCTGGTCTTTCGGCATTTCTTCACCCCTTTAGTAGATTTTGGTTTCCGCTATTGCCCTCTCAAGGGCAGCTATGTTTTTGTCTGCCAATCGCCCAAACCGCTCCCTCAAAGCATCCTTCATAGCTTCAACCTCAACAAGCCCTGTAGCCTTAATGAATGCGCCAAGCATGGTGGTGTTAGTTATGGGAAGACCAAGAACCTCAAGGGCAATCTTTGTGGCATCAAGAAGGGCAAGCTTACCCTTGTAGCCACCAAGCATCTCCCTTACTTCCTTCTCCGAATGAGAGGTGTTAAGAATGGCGATACCATCCTCCTTTAACCCCTGGGTTACCTTGACGATCTTCGGAAGAGAAGCATCAAGAACTAAGATGACATCAGGATTGTAGATCTTCTCCCTAGTCCTTATGCGAGAATCGCTAATCCTCGCAAAGGCTTGCACCGGAGCACCTCTTCTTTCCGGTCCAAAGCTTGGGAAAGCTTGAGCATACTTCCCTTGATGAATGGCTGATATTGCTATCAACTCTGCGGAGGTGACCCCTCCCTGTCCACCCCTTCCGTGGATCCTTATCTCTACCAACATGGTCCACCCCTTTTTAAAGGATTTCGTTCTATTGAACACAAATTTTTATCCCGTCAAGAGTCTTTGTTAAAATTTTCCCTAAACCCTAAGAGAGCCGAAGGGGCAAAAAAGGTATCCTTAAACTGTCTTTTCGCTTAAGGGGCTTCTCTTTCACCACAAAAAGGGAGGTTGCGGTGGAGACAATAGTCCTTCCATACCGTCCGCTCAAGTAGTCTATGCCTTGATAGAGCTTCTCTATTTTCTCGCTTCTGATTGTATCTTCAAAGAGGCTTCTCTGCTTAACTTGGTTTGAGGTGAGCCCGCTCAGCACTACCACCACCTGCCTGTAGAGCTTGCCCTCCCTGTAAAGCCTACTAAAGGCTTCTCTTAGATGGGGAAGCACCTCTAACGGGTAGGCGCTCTCCTGCGGAAGCTCTATTTCCTCGGATAAGAAGTTAAAGTCTTCATCCTTCAGACCAAGGATAACCCTTTTAGCTCGAAGCCCATAAGCCCTCGCCTTAAAGCAGGCAAGCTCAAGGTTAAAGGCTATCTGAGAAAGCAAAAAATCCCCGTTTGAGGTGGGAGTAAAGCTTAGGGCTTTGCTTATGCTTTTGTAAGAGGACTTTGGCGTCGGGTCTATGGGATAAACAGGGACTCCTCTCAGCTCAAGCCAAATCTCATGTACTCTTTTATCGAAATACTTCTTTATGAAGTCTTCTGAGCTCATAGCAAGGTCAAGGGCAGTCTTAAGGTTAAGCTTTTCGCAAAGGGCTGAGGTCTTGGGACCTATCCCCCAAACCTCAGAAACCGGAAGCTTGGAAAGGTAGTGGTGTATTTCTCTTCCGGGGATGACGGTTAGACCGTCTGGCTTTTGCCAGGATGAGGCAATCTTTGCAAGGACCTTGGTTAAGCTTATTCCAAGAGAGACGGTTAGGTCAAGCTCTTTCTTAATCCTTTCTTTTATGGCTAAGGCTATGCCCTCATAACCGCAACGATAAAGTCTTCTGAGCCCAGTTAAATCCGCAAAGGCTTCATCGATAGAATACTCCTCAACATCAGGGGTAAACTCCCTTAAGATGTCAAACATCCGCAGGGAAAAAAGAGAATACTTCTCGTAATCAGAATCGAGGATTACAGCTTGGGGGAAACGCCTTTTTACTTCGGCAATCGTCATCCCCCTTTTTATACCCAAGGCTTTACCTTCGTAAGAGACCGCTGTGACAATACCCCTTTCTCTTCCTACGACGACGGGCTTTCCTTTAAGCTCTGGGTTTGTTGCCTGCTCTACGCTTGCAAAGAAAGCGTCGGCATCAACATGAAGGATGGCTCTCGGTAGGCTGTGGATGTTTAGAACCATCAAAATTTAATTCTATCTATACTTTCTGATTACGGCAACAATGACCCCAAAGATTTCAACTTCCTTTTCCGGGGTAAGGATAAGCTCGGGATACCTTTTATTTGCTGGCTTAAGCCTTATCCCCTTTTCATCCCTGTAAAAATACTTCATCGTCCACTCATCCTCGATCCTAACAATCACTATGTCTCCGTTCCTTGGGGTGAGAGCCCGGTCAACGAGGACATAATCGCCTGGTAGAATTCCAGCCTCTACCATAGACTCTCCGTAAACCTTGACAAGATAGGTTGAGGCCGGGTTTCTGATAAGCCATTCCTCCATGCTAATGCTTTCAAAGAGCGTGTCCTCAACCTGGGAAGGAAAGCCTGCAGTGATGCCGCCAAGGAAAAGAAGCTCCATCGCTACTCAAGCACTACATATTTTTCAAGATTGAGCTTCTCAAGGGGTTTATAGTCTCGAGCATAATCAGCAGGAACAGGGTTTGGCATCTGCACCCTATCAAGAAGAGCTTTCATGCTCGGCTCATTTGCCATGTCTAAAATAGCCTTCTTTACCTTATCTCTGACCTCTTTTGTGACCCTTGGATGGACTGAGAAAGGATGGGGAGCAGCAGAAGGAGTCTCATAAAGAATCCTCAGCTCCCTTTTTACCTCCTCTGGTTGTCTAAGAAAGGTGTTGTTCACCCCACCGCCAGCTTGAGCCTTGCCAAGGATGACCTGCCTGTAGACATTATCATGCGTCTTAACATACTCTGGAATGAACCTTATCTTGAAGTTTTCCGCTAAGAGCGCCCTCATGTAAAGGGAAGCTGCAAAGGCGTTCGGGGCAGGAAAGGCTATCACCTTACCGTCTAAATCCTTTACCTCTTTGACCGGACTATCCCTTCTTACAACAAGAATACCGGTTAGAGGGGTTTTATCTCGCACAAGGGGGATGTACTTTTGAGCTTTATAAGCCATAACTTGATGGTAAGGGTTCATGAAGACAAAATCAGGCTCGCCTTTGAGAAAAGCTTTCTCAAACTCAGGGATACTTTTATAAGTTTTTAATTCAAACTTTAAGCCTGTTCGATTTTCAAGCTCCTTAACCAAAGGTCCCCATCTTTCATAGATTTCAACGGGCGTAAACTGAGGCACAACCCCAATGGTGAAGACCCTTTCTTGAGCCAAGGACTTCTTAAAAGATGCTGATATAAAGCATGTTAAAAGGATTAGCGCTAAAAGCCTAAACCAAAGCATAGTCCCCATTATCCGTCCCCCTCTCTTAGGCTTTATTCAAAGCTTTTGTTAGTTCTTCTAAAGTGTAGGGCTTACGAAGGACGCCTACGATGTTAAACTTTGACAAGTCTTCCCCCTCTCCTACTTCAGCGTAGCCCGTAGAAAGGATAGACTTTAGACCTGGAGCAAACTCTCTTAAAGTCTTTATTAGCTCTAAACCGTTTAAACGACCTGGCATGGTAAAATCGGTGATCAAAAGGTCAATATCCTTCCCCTGAGAGGTAAGGCTTAAGAAAGTGGAGAGGGCATCTTCCCCGTCTCCTGCGGTGATAACCTCATGCCCAAGCTCTTTTAAAATAAGGGCTAAGCTTTCCCTCAAGTCTTCCTCATCGTCAACGACAAGGATGCGAAGACGCCTATCTAAAGGCAGAGCTATTTCTTCTGCCCTTTCCTCTTCTATCGTCTCATAGGGAAGGTAGATGTAGAAGGTTGTCCCCTCACCCAATCTACTTTCTACCCTAAGTCTTCCTTCAAGCCTTTCTACTAAACTTTTTACGATGTATAAACCAAGCCCCGAGCCTTCTTTTTTAGTGGTAAAGAAGGACTCAAAGACCTTGTCCAAAATCTCAGACGGGATCCCCGGTCCATCATCAGAAACTACGATGAGTAAATAGTCTCTTTCATCTTCTTTTGTCTTATCTACTTCTACTCTAATACTTTCTGCCCCAGCTTGGACGCTGTTTATAAATAAGTTCATAAGGATTTGAGAAAGGGCGTAGGGGTCGGTTTTTAGGTTTTTCACCTTGACCTTTAAGTCTAAATAAAACTTGGTTTTGCTTCCAGCTAAAGCAAAGCTTGAGGTATCCTTGATTACCGTCTCAAGGTCGGTCTGTTCTAAAACTATCTCCCCACCCTTAGAAAGGCTTAAAAGCTGAAAGGCAAGGTATTTTGCCCTTTTTAGATGCCTCTCGATAGTATGAATTACTCCTCGTATTTCTTCAGGCACACCTTTGGAAAGAAGCATAAGATTTAAAGTGTTAAACAAAATGGCTAACACATTATTCAGGTCATGAGCAATTCCTGCCGCAAGTTGGATAAGGCTTTTCATCTTTTCGGTTCGCAAAAATTCTTCTTGAGCTCGGATTTTTTGAGTAATATCCTTTAAAGAAAGGAGCCAATCTTGATGCTCTTCAAGGGAAGAAATACGCTTTAAGCTTAGCTCATACACCGAGCCGTTCACCTCAACTTGTAGCTCAACCCGGTCTCCCCTTTTTAAATTTTCAAGAAGCTCCTCAAGGCTTAGAGCCTTTCCTTCAGGATAAGCTTTAAGCCTACCCTCTAAGAAAAGCCCTTTTAAAACATCTTGGTCTTCAGCTCCTAATCCTAATAATTTCTGCAAAAGTTCTTTTGCTCTTTCATTTTGATACTTTATCGTAAAGCCAGGTGCTAAAACAAAGACTGCCTCGTCAATAGTTGAAAGAACGCCATCCATTAGAGCCTTCTCCCTAATCAGCTCCCTTTCCGTCTCCCAAAGTTGCAGGCTTGCCCAGTTCAGAGACTCTGCCAAGTCCTTTGTTTCGACAAAGAAAGGAGAGATGCTTAAGAATTCGCCTTTTTTGAAAGGAAGCTCTTTAGAAAAGGCGATAGCACTTCCAAGCTCCTTCTTTATCTTGCGGTAAAAAGGATACCAAAGGACCAAAAGGAAAAGCAAAAAGATGGTATAAAGGCTTGCCAAAAGAATAGTTGTTGACCAATATATATCTCTAATAGTAGAAAAATCGAAGGTTAGTATTAGATATCCAACGACGATTTCTTTAAGCTTTAGCTCAGAAAAGAAAAAATATTTAGCTCTCTTCTCATCGTAGTAGCTCTTTTCAGGAATTTTAACTTTAGGAGAAAGGGTTCGATAAAGCCTAACGATTTCTCCTTTTTCATCCTTACTTAGATAGATAATGGGACCTTTATCGGGACTTAAAAGTATAGCCCCTTCAATAAGCCCATCTTTTATGTAAAGCTCAAATCTTTTATCTATATCATCATATTGGTTAACAACCAAATTTTCGATAGTTTGGATTCGCAAGCTCTCCCCTAACCGTTCAACCTTTTCTATTTCAAGCTTTTTGATAATTTCAAAAGTGTAGCTTCGGATGATAAAAAAGGTTATCAACGAGCCAATGAGCAGAGTGAAGAAAATCAAAAGGAAAATAAAGGAGGTAAGGCTTAGATTTTTGGGTTTACTAATCTTAAAGGGCATTGTTGTTATAGATATTTTAATATTAACTAAATTTTAGGCAAGGGATTTTTGGATACTCTCCCATCCCCTTGAGGCTGTTTTAAAAATTTGTGCAAGCCCCATGTCACACCGAGGCGTCCTATGCGTCCTATGTCGCCCCGAGCCTACTTTTTATCGCCCCGAGCATAAGCGAGGGGTCTCCCTGGGGATGCCGTCCCGAGAGTAATAAGGGATGCTCGGCTTGCGCTCGGCATGTTCTATGTCCATTGTCAAGGGGTAACCTCTTTATCTACAACCCTAAATGGCGTCCTGCTCTTTAATACACCATAACATTGCCTCAATAACTTATGCGCCACAGCCACAAGCGCCTCAGTCTTAGATTTCCCCCTCTCAAGCAGCCTCTCATACAAA
>Ga0081479_122221_pt1 | contig 59077 bp, 49 predicted proteins | sample MamHotmetagenome_FD_70984 | JGI IMG/M metagenome (GOLD analysis project Ga0081479, IMG submission 70984) | Hot spring cone microbial streamer communities from Mammoth Hot Spring (Liberty Cap Streamers), Yellowstone National Park, USA - T=72 v2... | ecosystem: Environmental > Aquatic > Thermal...
GGGAAAACAACATGTTAGGCATAAAAACCACACAACTGATTGATAATGAGGCGATTATACCCCCCCACATGCATTTTAGAGAGCAAGCCTCTCATAAAACTTTTGACCATCGCTAACATAACCCATGAAATTTTTCGACACAAATATAATAATTTTTTTGAAATGTGAGCAAAATTTTTTTAAAAAAATTTAAACATAGTCCGTTGATGTGTATTTTTTTGTGTTTTTAAAGAAGACCCAAAAGTAGATGAAACTTTCTCTATGGTATGCATGCTTTTCAAGTTTTAAATAAATAAAAGTATGTAATCTAAAAAATTTTCTAGCATTTTGAAAATGCTCCCTCATACATTTTTCTCACTCGAGCTAACTTTGGAAGGCTACTCCCTCAAAAAAAAGAACCTTACCTTAAACCCTTCGTCCCATGAAAAAATAAACACATCAGTGGGTATCTTTTTTTGAAAATGAAAGATTGAATCTTCATTTAAAAAAATTAGAATTTTTCACATATTTTCACAAAAGCAAAATCAAGAAATTAATTGTATATTTGCAAGTTAAAACTTGAATATGTTTTTTGATAAACTTCTGGAGAGAAAAAAGTGGCTTGAAGAAAAAGAAAAAACGGCGATCCAGAAACAGCATGTTAAAGGTAAATTTACGGCTCGAGAAAGGCTACATATTTTATTTGACGAGGGGACATTTTTTGAAATAGGGACCTTTGTGGAACCCATTCAAACTGAATTTTCAAGCAAGCAAGGTGATTTTGGCGATGGGGTAATTACTGGTCGTGGCCTCATTCATGGTAAAAGTGTATTTGCGTTTGCCCAAGATTTTACGGTTTTAGGTGGTTCGCTTGGCGAGGCTCATGGTATGAAAATAGCCCGCATTCAGGAGATGGCTCTTCAACTCGGAGCCCCCATCATTGGGCTCATTGATTCAGGTGGAGCACGAATTCAAGAAGGTATTAGGAGTCTTGCTGCCTACGCTAGAATTTTCCGCAACAATGTTCGTTCGTCTGGTATCATTCCACAAATTTCAGTAATTATGGGTCCTGCAGCTGGGGGTGCTGTCTACTCTCCCGCTCTTACGGACTTTATTTTTATGGTGAACAAAACCAGTTACATGTTTCTCACGGGACCTGATGTCATCAAAGAAGTATTGAACGAAGAAATTAGCATGGAAGATTTAGGCGGTGGACCCGTTCATACGAGCAAAAGCGGTGTAGCTCATTTCCTTTATGACGACGAAGAAAACGCTCTCTTAGGTGTGCGTAAGCTTTTATCTTATTTACCACCCAACAATTTTGATCCTCTCCCCGTTAGCAAAAATGTTGAATTTTACGAAAACCACCAAGAATTCCTCAATAAAATCATTCCCGACGATCCTAATAAAGGTTACGATGTCAAAGACATCATTAACATCATTGTAGACAAAGATAGCTTCTTTGAAGTACAACCCAATTACGCTCAAAATCTGGTGGTGGGGTTTGCGCGTTTGAATGGGAAGCCCATTGGCATTGTAGCTAATCAACCCAAGGTTTTAGCTGGCGTTCTTGATATTAAAGCTAGCCACAAAGGTGCTCGTTTCGTCCGTTTTTGCGATGCATTCAATATCCCCTTACTCATTTTGGAAGATGTTCCTGGCTTCCTTCCCGGTGTAGATCAAGAATACAACGGAATAATTAGAGAAGGTGCCAAGCTTCTTTATGCTTTTTGCGAAGCAAGCGTCCCAAAAGTTACCGTCATTCTGCGTAAATCTTATGGTGGGGCTTACATCGTCATGAGCAGCAAAAACACTGGAGGAGATTTCAACTTTGCATGGCCTACCGCAGAAATTGCTGTAATGGGACCTGAAGGTGCAGTAAAAATCGTGCATAAAAAAGAACTAACATCTGCTGAAAATCCTGAACAACTTAAAGCTCAACTCATTGAGAAGTATAAACGTGAAATTGCTACCCCATTTAAAGGTGAAGCTCTTGGACTAATTGATGAAGTTATCATGCCTTCGGAAACTCGTCGGGTCCTCATCACAGCTTTTGAAATCCTTCAGAATAAGCAAATAAGTTTACCAAAACGAAAACATGGCAATATTCCATTATAAAAAAGAGAATTATGGAAGCAAAAAAAATATTGATAGCCAATCGTGGAGAAATAGCCTTACGAATTATACGCACCATTAAGAAATTAGGGCATGTTGCGGTGGTATTTCGCTCAAATCGCGACAAAGATGCTCCGTACCTTGAAGAAGCTGATGAGATTATTGACGCCAACGAAAGTTTACAAGACAAAGTAATCTTTCTCGATGCTGATAAAATCGTAGAGCTTGCTAAAACTCATAACATTGACATGATACATCCGGGGTATGGATTTCTGTCTGAGAATCCAGATTTTGCACGAAAATGTATAGAAGCAGGTCTTATATTCATAGGTCCCCATCCTGACCACATTTATCAAATGGGAATTAAAACCATTGCTAAAGAAATAGCTGAAAAAGTAGGGTTACCTCTCGTTCCCGGAAGCAAAGGTGTGGTAAAAACCATTGATGAAGCAAAAAAAATTGCTCGTAAAATTGGTTACCCCTTACTTCTAAAAGCTGCTGGTGGAGGCGGTGGTCGCGGTATGCGAGTAGTCGAAAATGCCGATCAACTCGAAAGATACTTCAATGCTGCAACACTAGAAGCTCTGAATGCTTTCGGAAATGGAGATCTTTTCATTGAAAAATATATCGAAAATCCAAAACACATCGAAGTACAAATTCTTGGTGACCAGCACGGTAATGTCGTTCACCTATGGGAACGTGAATGTTCTCTTCAACGTAAACATCAAAAGCTGCTCGAAGAAGCACCTTCCCCATCGCTCACCGATAGAAAACGCTCAAGTTTGGGAAAATTAGCAGTTAAGTTTGCCAAAGCACTAGGCTACTACTCCACTGGAACCATTGAATTTATCATGGACGAAAAAAAGAATCTTTACTTCATGGAAATGAATACTCGCCTGCAAGTAGAACATCCCGTTACGGAAGAAATTACTGGCCTGGACTTAGTTGAATGGCAAATTAGAATAGCCCTTGGCGAAAAATTACCCTTCAAACAAAAAGATATTCCTCTAAACGGTTGGGCAATCGAATGTCGTATCAACGCAGAAGATCCTCAAAACAGATTTAGCCCAGAAACAGGTTTTATCGAAAGCATTCGTTTTCCCTATCACCCTCAATTAAGAATTGAAAGTGGCGTCACCGATGGAACATACATTTCTACAAATTTTGACTCCATGCTTGCAAAACTCATTGTACACGAAAAAAACAGAAAAAAAGCTATTGAAAGCATGTTGAAAGTCCTCGAAGAAACAAGAATAACGGGTATAAAAACTCTCGTTCCCTTTTTTAAAGTCGTCTTATCACATCCTGATTTTGTCAAAGGAACGTATACCACCCACTGGATTGAAAATGTGTTTCAGCACGAGATGCTTATAAGACCAGAGGATGAAATGATTGCAGCTCTTGCCGCATCTATAGCTTACGCTATGGAATATCTCCCCATAGCTGGAGAAAATATCCACATTCAACAAGATAATATTAATTTTTGGGTGTTAAACAAAAGATTACGTTAACATGGCAACAAGGTATATTTATAAAAGAGATGCTTCTAGATTATTCATAGCGCTTTCAGAGCAGGGGAAAAAATTTAAAATCTACCTACCACAAGATGCATATCCTATCATTAATAACGAAGAAAAAGAAATTACCATTCTGGAACACAAGTATGACAACTTTTGCTTTCTATGGAATGGCAAAAAATACTTTACTCACATCAAATCCAAGGATCAAAACAAATACAGAGTGATTGTCAATGGGGTGGAATTTTTCTTTTCGATTGAATCCATTTCCTCATACTTGCGGCGAAGAATGCTTGAAGAAAGCTCCGACAGTAAAAAAACTGTTTCTATACAAGCTCCCATTCCCGGTAAAATCACCAACATTTTTGTAGCAGAAGGCGATCTGGTCAATGAAGGAGAACCCCTTTTTAACTTGGAAGCTATGAAAATGCAAAATGAAATTACCTCTCCCATAACTGGGATTGTAAAAAGTATTCACGTAAAAGTTGGAGACAACGTTATAAAAGAACAACTAATCCTCGAGCTGTCCAATATCAATGAATAAACACAAATTAAACACTAAAAAGCAAAACCTATACAAGCTCCAAAACGGATTGTAAAACCATCAAATAAGGGGCCACTGTAATTGTTTGCTGCGTTTGAATCTTTAGAATTCACTTTTGTCAAATAGTAAGCTGGACCCGCAAAAAAATCAACCACAAGTTTATCTGCTATAATGGTTTGTTGACCAATAACAACACCTCCCCCAAAATAATTGATCACACCTCTAGACGTGACTAACTTCTCATCTACTTGAGGCGTTGAAGGATCATCCATCATAGTTGTCTCTATAAAAGTCCAGTTCTGAAAACGAATAAATGGAGCTATGTAGTAATCTTTAAAAGCCTCTTTAAAATAATAACGAAATTCTGGAGTAATACCAAAACCTGTTAATTTATCAGAACTTCCATTACCATTGTTTGTCTGATTGTAGTTGCTCAAAAAATAAAAACCCAATTGAGCTGTATGAATATCAGTTAATTTCCTTTCATAGAATGCACTAAATGTATTTACCATTAAACTTAATGTATTAATTTTCACCACATTTTCTTGAGCTATAAGAGATAAAGAAAACACAAAAACCAAGATAAATTTTTTCATATCCAGATTATTTAGTGCATCAACTTTGTAAAATTCGTACCATTGATCTATTTCTTAATGTTCGGTAGCTCAAGACCATAGCCTTTTTTCTTGTCAATGGCCTTAAGTAAGAATGCAAGGAAAATGGCAATTACACCAAAGCCTGCAAAAATAAGCATGGGTAATGTGTAATCATAAATGGGAGCATTGGTATTAGGGTTAACACCTATTTTACAATAGGTATCAAGTACCCACCCTATCAAAGCTGGCACACCCATAAGACCCCAATTTTGCACCCAGAATATCATAGCGTAAGCAGTTCCCAATTGATTTTCAGGAATAATTTTAGGCACTGAAGGCCACATAGCGGAAGGAACCAACGAAAAACCAATACCCAGGATGATGATTAATAAAATGGCAACAAAAGATTCATCAAGAGCTGGAATAGCAAAAACTGCATGCACAAGTGCAACAAGGAATGAACCTATAATCATAATGGTTGCACCTTTTCCAACTCTATCATAAACTGTCCCAAACAAAGGAGTCAAAAGAATGGTACCAAAAGGCAACAATGCAGGAAACAAACCAGCAACAGTTTCTTTTATGTGAAATTTTTGAACCATCAAATCCGATGCGTATTTTAAAAATGGGAAAACGGCAGAATAAAACAATACACACAACAGCGCAATTAAAATCCAGCCAGGATTAACAAGAATTTTTCCAATATCTGAAATTCTAAATTTCTCAGATTCATCTGCTAATAATGTTTCATCAGCCCCTAATTCTTTATCTAAACGAACATCCATAGATACATAAATGAGGAAACCAAATAAACCAATGATTAATAACAAAAGACCTACAAAAACAGAAGCTGAAACATTTCCATAATGTTCAGCAATCATCGGAGAAAAAGCAAGAGCTAAAGCAGTTCCAATACGAGCCGTAGCCATTTCAAGTCCCATAGCCAAAGCCATTTCTTTGCCTTTAAACCACTTCACAATCCCACGAGAAACAGTTATCCCAGCTACTTCAACACCTACACCAAAAATAGCAAATCCAATCGCTGCTATAAGAACTTGTAGATCAAATTGCGTCCATAAAAAATATACCGTTTGCCCTCGCAATTCGGGTTTAGACAAAGCATAATATTTCAAAAAAGTGCCAATAATCATCACAATGATCGCACCAAGCCCTGTAAGTCTAATTCCTAGCTTATCCAGAATAATACCTCCAATGATAAGCATAAACAAAAAAACATTAAACCAGCCATAGGCACTTGTAAAAGTTCCATACTCAGTCGATGTCCATCCATGCTGAGATTCCAGCAATGTTTTTAATGGAGCCATAACATCGGCAATAAAGTAGCCTGTTAACATGGTGAAAGCTAAAAATGCCAAAGCAATCCAACGAGCAGACTTGCTCTCACGAAAAGACCTTTTAACTTTTTCTATCATAAAAAAGGATTTTTGCAAAGCTATAAAATAAATTTAAAAAATATGAACTAAAACTTTCGATTCGAAAAAAGCATCCGTGATAAAATCCTTTAAATAATAAAGATGGTATCGATAAGAAGCATGATTCAATTCCTGAACAACATCTTCTCCTTTAAGCAAAGCATAAGCTGGATGAAATTTGTCAGATTTCATGATAAGGTGGTTTGTCCATTTGGTCAAATCAGAAATTTTTGCAACGGCTCGAGCCACTACGAGATTTACATGAAGATCTAACTGTTCAACCCTAGAACAAATAGCTTCAACATTGCCTAATTGTAGGCGTTTTATAATATCTTCTACAACTTTTACTTTTTTTGCTATAGAATCTACCAAATAAAAATTACTATAGGGAAATAAAATAGCCAGTGGTATTCCTGGAAAACCTCCTCCCGTTCCTACATCCAGAACCTTCATCCCAGGGACAAAAGAAGTTTTCCAAGCCATAGACAACGAATGTAAAACATGATGCTTATATAAATGCTCAATATCTTTACGGGAAATCAAGTTTACACGTGCATTCCAAAAAGAATATAAATTCCATAGTTCATGCAACAGTTCTTTTTGAGCACTAGTTAGCGCAGGAAACATTTGCAACAAAAGTTCCCATTCATTCTGTAATAAAGATGATTTAAACATGCCTTTTATTTCATGAAAAATACAAAAAAAAAGGAGGGCTAAACCCTCCTATGTAAATTTACTTGTTCATAACTGTAATCGGGACTCGTACGTATCCTTGGTTGGTCTTTAGCCACAAGAGATAAGTTCCATTAACAAGTTGCGGCAACTGTATTTTGAGACGATTAGCATCAATCGTGGCGGTTATATCTTCAACTTTTTGTATAAGCGTGTTATACAAAGTGAATTCATCAACCGTCACATTTGAAGGAAGTTCAATAAACACAACATCCTGCACAGGATTAGGATAAATCTTTACTTTCGAAAGCATGGCATTGTTTAGTCCAACATTATTTGGTCTTGTCTGAAGGGTTATACATGTGGTATCGTTGAACTTGTATGGATCTAAATTAACCTGTGTAAAGGCGCACAATTCATACGAATGCAAAGTAGTGTCAGGCCCAGGATAAGTATTAGTGAAAGTTACAATGGCAATGCTATCAGGTGGTAAATTCCCTGTCCATGTAGTTGTTTGAATAGGATAGCCCGTGCTTACTCGATATTTCACAGGTACGCTGGTTAAAACTTGCTTTCCAAAATTCTTAATTTTAACTTTAACCTGAACTTGTGTTCCCGTCATTGTTTCACCAACGGGAGATAAAATTTCAACCACACCAGCATCCTTATTAGCTTTAGGTGTTAAAATCATAACTTCATCAATGGCCAAGCCTTCATATTGGATTGAAGCATTAGATTTGAAAACGAACCTCAATTTTACATTGGGTTTATTTGAAAGCTCAGCAGCTTTGTAATAAGCTCGCTTCCATCCACCAGCACGCCCACTCCATCCACGTGTTTCTGCGACATAGGAATTATACCAATTATAACCATTAGGATCATCTAAAGTACCAAGCGTTTGCCATGAACTGCCACCCGTAAGAGAATATTGCAAATATCCACCATCGTATGGTGATTCAGCATCAATCCAATAATAAAAGACTATGTGCGGTGTATCAATGTTCCAGAAATTCATTTCAGGAAATTCTAGATAAGCTTCAGCATTGGCAGTATAAACACTATCCAAATCTGTCACCCAAGCATGCTGACCCACTGCAGCGGAATTTATAATAGCTCCAGCTGGTTGTCCATACTCCCACAAAGTTCCTATGGGTGTGAGCAGAGACTGGTTATCATTAGTATCCGCAAAGAAAACTACCGGTGGTAAAGTGTAGAAGCTCTTGCATTGCTGGTCATTAAAAGTATTTGAATCTTCAGGAAGTTCAGTGTAAACACAAATATTACTATTTCCATACACAGGCGTAATACTTCCAATATTAAATGGTTTGATGCTATCTGGGGCAAGTGTAGTATTTATGACAGTTGTAACAGGGGTTTGATTATTTAATGTATAAGTTACTGGTATTGAGTAAAGGGTATCTGTTCCGTAATTACGAATTTTAACAGTGATGGGGGTTGAAACGCCATCTTGTTCAATATCTGAAGGAGATAGTATGGCCACAACTCCTGCATCTTTAGGTATTCTGGGCACAAGGTTAACCATGTAATCTTCAACTTCGCCCCAAGTAAATGTTCCACAAGGGCCTGTATTATCTATTGTTCCACTTTCGCGTAGCACGACTCTTAACCGCGTTAAACCATGATAAGTTTGATTAGGAATAACTATTGTACCCGAAACCGTGTCATTAGAATTTGTTTCGGCACTAAATACTCTTTCATCTGGAACTTCAAAAACACCATTATGATTATAATCGATAAACACATTCACCCAACAAGTATAAGGATTAGAATAACCAGGAGGAAATCCGGAACTTACACTAATTGGATAACTATAACCATTATTCAAGATGAAGGGTGGTAAGGTATCGTAGTTTTGGTAAGTAGCCCCTATAGCAGGATTGGTATAAGAGGTGCTACCTATGGTTATTCCTGTCAAGTCCTCATATCCTGTTGATGTTGCTGAAGCTGAGCAATAAATCAATGGATTATTGGTAACAGATTTTACAAAAGTATCATTAGCTACATAAGCATCTTGAGGATGTGCGACAAAAGCTTTTATTTGATATGTCTGGAAACTGCTTAAGTTAGCTGTTTGAGCAAAAGTATATATAGCTTCACCACCAGGTAGTAAGGAATCCGTGTAAGTTTCAAGTACAGGAGAAGTATTTCCAATTTGGTAACCTACTGTAAAGTTAGAAACAGGTTGTGTTCCGTAGTTTTTGATTTTAATTTTCACTTGCTCATGATTTGTTAGTTCAATTCCAGAATTGGGTGAAAGAATATCCAAAGTGGCTAGATCGACAGATGGCGTGTTCGTTACAAAAACTGTATCAATTACGGGTTGACTGACACACCCAGGTTTAACAACTTTAATTTCATCAATAAACCAACCCTCATCACCAATACTATGATCAGAATAAAATACGAGTGCAATTTCAAGTGTTGCATTTGAACTATTAACGGGAATTTTTCCATACGTATCAATGTATCCATTTGAATTACCACTAAAATAACCTCCTGAAACTGTAGATGTGCTACATGACCCAAAAATCGGATCAGCACCTAAAGTTCCTGAACCAGTGTACGTTCCTTGATAAGGTACTAACCGATTCCATGCTCCGCCATTTATCCTGTAAGCTATGTAACCTTTATCGTAACCGGATTCTGTATTGTATTTATGCCTCATGTAGAATAGAAGCGTATCACCCCCTACATACATAATTGGACTTTGCAGTAATTGAGAGCTGTTCGTGTTGGGATCACTAGCAAAAGCTGTACCTAGTCCACCTGCACTATTCCATTGCCAAGAATAAGTTGTATAAGAGCATGGGGTTAATGATTGCCATCCCTGCAAATCATTATCAAAAGTATAATCATAAACAATTTCCGACGAAGAAACTAGATAATACAAAGTGGTATCAAAAAGAATGGGAGTAGTAAAAGTTGACCCTCTATGCAAAAGCTGGGTAAGTGTTGAATCAGCATACCAAAGGACGCTATCCTGGGATGTTGCCGTTAACGTAGCTGAAGTTCCGTAGGAAATAGTTTGACTGCTTGATATAGGAGGATTAGGTACATGACGAGACATTATAGTTGACCTTAGAGTATCATTTATTTTCAACGAATCTAGTGGATCGGAAACATACACCATCAAGTGATAAGAAGTATCATTTGCATTTACACTTACATTAACAGGCGTACTGAAGGTATATTCAATGACGGTATCTGGAGGAATAGGTACAGAAATATTTTCAGAAACAGGAGCATGAGCATCTAACACATAAGAAATGGTTGCACCACTTGAAATAGTATCTATACCATTGTTACGTAATCTAACAATTACTGGCTCTAAGCCCAATCCACAGCCTGAAGAAGGTGAAACAATGGAAACTACCGTAAGTTCGTGAGCAAGAGGAGTAAATTCATCAGCACCGATATCAGGTGTAGTGGTATCCCTAGGCTCTCCATCAATGTCTTCATCTACCCCTACGTACGTTCCTGAATTATTTAGAGCAACATTGAATAAATGCAAATCCTCATTCGAAACAAACATAGGATTTACACTCACAGAATGAGTATCCTGACTTGTTGCACTCTGCCAATCTGCTAACGTGTTCCTATCTCCAGTATAATATCCTAACTTGTTACCCGTCGTATACAAGTCATTGTAATCCGATGTAAATGTACCACCACTCACATATATCGAATACCCGCCTCCACTGTTCGCAAAAATATTATTCTTGTATACCATATTATTACTTGACGAATGATATAGACTCCTTCCAGATGTCGCATTCGTCGAGGTAACATTTACCGAATTGTGATAAACATTATAATATGTTGTGGAATACATATACATACCATATGCCGTTGATGTCCCCCCAACTACCACAAAATTATTCTCTACCCGTCCCTCATTACCACTACTACCATTGCAGTTCGAAAAATACATCCCATAATACGCAGGGACCACTACCTTGTTCTTCTTGTACTGACCCGAATGACAATAGTAATTATATATACCATAAGGCGATGAGGATGTGGTATTACTCCTCACTACATTTCCCTCTACCACTAATCCATACTGATAATTTAAATACAACCCTGCCTTATAAAAATCTCTCACCGTATTGTTCTTCACTACCAACCCACTATCCAAATTCGTACTACTGTACCCATTGTAGTATACCCCATAACTTCCATTCTTAATCGTATTCCTTTCTATGCTTACATTATGTTCGCTCGATGATGAAGAACTATATACCACCGCATAATCACTCCATGTAGATGTCGTATCCACTCCCTCTAACTCACAACCCTCTATCTTTAAATCCCTTCCTCCTTCTATCACCACCACTCGCCCATAACTCGTACCCATAGATTTTAACTTCATGTTCCTAAACCATATACCCCTCGTGTTCTCTAACTTCACCACATAACTATCAGAACTCGTGTTTCTAATTAATACATCCCCTGGCTGAGCTCCTGCCCCCTCAAAAATCACCGGCCCCACTACTCCAGCTCCAGGTATTAAATAATTAATATTTAATAATGTATCATACGTCCCCGGAGCTATTCTCAATACGACCGTATCACTAATACCACACTGCTGCAATGCACTCAACGCATCCCTAAACGAACCAAAATTTGTTCCTCCCGTAGGCAAGGTCTTATCTATCGTATATATCCCAGCCAACACCTGCTGACATACATAGTATTGCATGACCATCGTGTCGTTTAAATTAAACTCATCAGGTTGACCGTTTGGACTACTTACCCAGACCTTTAAGGTATTGATGCCTGGCGATGTAAAAGTAATAGAACCAATTAAAATTTCATTGGAAATTTGAGATTGTAGCAAATTCCCCGTCCATGCATATGTTGAAGGTGCCCCATTGTTTAAGGAATAATTAATATTTACGCTTGTCAGAGTGTCCGAACCTTCATTTTTAATTTTTACTTTCAAATTATAGGGAGTTCCTACGACTGGTATGGGTGTGGTAGTAGGTGATGTTATGGCTGCCATGGCTGCATCGTTCGTACTATTATTTAAGCGGAATACGATTTTTATATCAGGTCTTGTAGTAGTTAATGTACCCGTCGAGGTGGGAAATACATTACTATAAGTATCACTGTATTTGTATTTAGCTTTATTTACTGATGTTGTATGAGCTTTAAAAACGGGATATCCAGAAGCATAACTGCCATCTCTATTGATCCAGTAAATTAGTAAGCTTTGACTTCCATTGTAATAAAAAGGCTGGACAGGTGTAAACTTAAACCATCCTGGACCCTTCCAGGTAACATCCCCAACGTAGAAAGTAGTAAGGGTGGCACTATCAGGCATAGAACCATCAGCAAATGATGTATATGGCACAACCCCAATCATCATTCTCTGGTTGTTCATCAAGTAACCACTAATTGTATTAGATACATTAAAGAAAATGGAATCAATAATTCCCGATTGATTGATTTCATCAGATGTATATAAAAGAGCACTCCAACCCCAGTTATAAAAACCATACGTAGGCATGTAATTAGTGGTCTCTGACCCGTTGCCAATGATCACCGTAGGAGGGGCTTGCTTGGTATAAAACCATTTGGTAGGTGATTGAGCCATGTTATGAGCTTGAGATGAATCCCATGCTTTGATGTAATAATCAATATGCGTATTGTAAGGTTGAGCAGGAATTACAGCCATAAAAGTGTCCAGTGCGGTGTTTGTCATTCCTATGGAATCGAAAGGTGCTGCATTAATACTGTAATATAACTTGGCTGCATAAATTCCACTTGCATCTGTGATTAGTGCTTTAATAGTAAAAGGACCTACTTGATTTACAGTGTCCTGCCAAATTGGAGCTACAAAAGTAATAGTCGGAGGAACTAGCTCTGATGGAGCAACAATGATCTGCACATCATCTATAAACCACCCTCTTCTCAAATTTGCACCGTTGTTATTTCCATCTCTTAGACGAAATCTAATTTTAACATCGGATTGATTTCCCGCCACAGAACTTAAATCAAAAGTTTCTTCTTTCCACCAAGTATTGTCGGGAACGGCACCAGCTACCCCAGGTTGCCAATCGGAATAACTTACTTCAGTAAACTTGTTACTTGTAAAAGATCCCGACCCTTGATATTCAGTCGTTGTTAGTGACAACCATGTGTTTCCGCCATCTACAGAATACTGAATTTCAGCTATGTCCTGACTTTCTATTTTGCAGATATGCTTAAACTTTAACACAACAAAATTATATCCAACCGTAGAAAAGGAGTTGGATGTTAAACTTGATACAGAACTTAATCCAACCGTAGCTGAATCCGAATTAGGCGATGAGACCTGTATACTGCTACATAAACCCCATGCTGGTGTTCCTGAAGATGTGAAAGCATAAGGTCCACCACCATCAAAATTTTCCTGAAGCAAGACTGTTTGGGAAAACAATGAGGGCACTAAAAAAATTGCTAGCCCCAATACTAAATAAATCTTTTTCATAAAAGGATTTTTGACAAAATTATATAATTTTTTGATATGCGCCAATATTTTTTAAAAAAAAGCTGCCCATGTAGAGCAGCTTAAGATTCTTATAGAAAACTTTTCTATTGGTTTTGTTCATTTTCAAGCACATCGCGAGACATAAGAACAGCGACGACAATGTTATTTTCAGGAATTAGCAAAGTATAATCAGGACTTGCAATATCTTTCACTCGAATTTTTCCACCAACATCCAAATGAGAAATATCGATAACAATTTCTTCGGGCATTTTTGATGGCAAAGCTTTAACAGGAATGGTTCGATATTTCACATTTAATTTTCCTCCTTTCATTACTCCAGGAGAATTTCCCTTAACTACAACGGGAATGTGCATTTTAATAGGCTTTTTGTCAGAAAATTCATAAAAGTCAGCATGGATAATATGGTCGCTGACGGGATGAAATTGTACTTCTTGAAGAATAGCCAGATGTTTTTCGCCATTGATCATAAGCTCAACAAAGCATGGCTTGTCGGTGTAAACAATGTCCTTGAATTGTTTTTCCTGAGTGAAAAAATGTTTTTGTTCTTTGCCTCCGTACAACACACATGGTACAAGGCCTTGTGCACGTAAACGACGTGCGTCTTTCTTCCCTACGCTCTCACGAAGAGAGCCGCTCAATGTGACTGTTCTCATACTTCAACTTTTTAGATGTATGTATTAAATTTAAAATGAGTACTTATTGACTCGCATTTAATGTTGCGCTGAATAACATCTGCCAAAAGTTCTGCTACAGAGAGGACTTTAACCTTAGAGGACTTGTGTTTTCTATAAATCGTATCAGTAACAATAACCTCTTCAATGGGAGAATTATCAATTTTTTCGTAGGCATCTTCACTAAAAAGTCCATGTGTACATAAAGTTCTCACCGATTTAGCCCCATTTTCTACCATCAATTCAGCTGCTTTAACCATTGTGCCAGCCGTATCCAGAATATCATCAATCAAAAAAACATGTTTGTTCCTGACATCGCCAATAAGCATCATGTCGTTCACTTGATTTGGCTTAGCTCTATGCTTATAGCAAATAGCCATATTGCAATTTAAAATTTTAGCATAAGCATTTACTCGCTTCGTGCCGCCTGTATCTGGCGACACAACCACCAATGGATCTAATCCCAACTTTAGTATGTATGGAATAAAAACAGATGTGCCAAATAAATGATCCACCGGAACATCAAAGAAACCTTGAATTTGATCTGCATGCAAATCAATAGTAATGATCCGATCAATTCCCGCCGCTTGTAATAAAGTTGCAATTAGTTTTGCACCTATGGCTACCCGCGGTTTATCTTTCCTATCCTGCCGCGCAAACCCAAAATAAGGAATAACAGCATGAATATGACGAGCGCTTGCTCTTTTGGCTGCATCAATCATAAGGAGTAATTCAAACAAGTTTTCGACAGGTGGGTGAGTCGACTGCACAATAAACATCTCTGTTCCACGAACCGTTTCATCGAATGATACCTGAAATTCACCATCGGCAAAACGAGTAAAAGTGACGGACCCTAATTGTGTACCATAGTAGCTTGCTATCTTCTCAGCTAAAGGTCTAGAAGCTCGCCCTGAAACAATAACTACTTTGTGGTCCATTTTTTTGCAAAACTACATCATTTTTAAATTAACTTATAAAATCTTTTTGACTTTTTTCAGTTTCAACAAGTTAAAAGAATTACATGTTAAACCTTTTATATTTCTAGAAACAAGTCGAATAGATTCATCATAGTAAAGAGGAATGCCTGGTACTTCATCGTTCAAAATTTGAAGCATCTGGTCATAATACTGTCTTTTTAAACTTTCATCATAAAAAGTTAACGACTTCTCAAATAATGCGTCGTAAGTTCTATTTTCAAAAAAAGTATAATTGGGACCATAAGGGGTTTTGTTTTTTGAATAAAACAATGAAAAATATGTTCCCGCATCAGGATAATCTGCTATCCAACTAGCACGAAAAAACAAAGCTTTGCCTTGATACATCATTTCGCGAAGGGTGGCTGTGGGTACTATTTCCACTTGAACCGGAATTGAAATTTTCATCAATTCGTTTTGTATAAATTCAGCTAATTCAGCATATGAAGAAGTTGTATAGAGCGTTAGGTTTGGGAACGGATGAAGTTCATCATAACCAGCTTTTTTAAGCAATTCTTTAGCCTTTGAGAGATTATATGGATTGTGAGATAAACCTGTTGGTAATAGCGCTGGAGGAACGATACCCCCATGAGCTGGTATGCCGACCCCATGACGTACATAAAAAACGAGTTTTTCTTTATCAATGGCGTAATTCAAGGCTTGTCTAACTTCCTTTTTGTCAAAAGGTGGTTGCGTCACATTCATCCCAAGATATTCCACATTAAGAAAGGGAAATCGCTGAACATACCATTTTTGTTTAAATTTTTCTTTTAGAAAACCATTTTCATCAAATAAAATAAAATTCAGCATGGGATCAAAACCAGAGATAAAATCAAATCCTCCACGAATAAATTCCATAAAAGCAACCTGCTTATCTTGAATAAAACGTATGCTAATTCCCTCAAGGTAAGGCAAAGAGTTTCCTGCACTATCTTTTTCGAAATATAATGGATTTTTTTTCAGAACGAGCTGTTGATCAGGTTTCCAGATTTTTAAATAAAAAGGTCCAGTGCCAATGGGCCAAAAAGCAAAATCTTTTCCCATTTTTTCAACATATTTTGCAGGGACTATGGAAGTATAAGGTAAAGTCAAGTAATACAAAAATGGAGCAAATGGTTTTTTAAGGTGAAAACGAATAATGGAATCATTTATAATTTCGATAAACAATTTTCCATTTGGTAAAGTATCGATAGGAACAGTAACCCAGCGCCCGGGGGATGCTGTGCGTGGATTTGCTAATCTTTGAAAGGTAAAAAGAACATCGTGAGCAGAGCATAGTTCTTTGTCAGAATGGAAAGGAGTTTGGTGAAAAAGCACATCGTTGCGCAAATAAAATGTATAAATTTTTCCACTTGGGTCTACATCCCACCGCTTCGCAAGAGAGGGTACAACATTTAAAGAATCGTCTAACTCAACCAATGTATTAAACATTTGGGACACAATCCACATGTGAGCTAAATCTCTTGCATAAGCTGGATCGAGGGATTTGATCTGAGAAATTTCATTGTAGTAAAAATAATTGCTGGGAGTTTCACCTTTTTTTGAACACGAAAACAAAAGAATAAGTAAAAAGAATGATGTGCATATTTTTTTCATACTAATATTTTACGATTTCACAAACACATCGGAAACCAAGCCAATCAGAGGGTCTTGAATAGGTAACCGTTTTAATGTATGTTTCTGTAGTATCTCGATCAAACCAGGAAAGCCCAAAAGCTACATTTTCCTGAGTGGTGTATTCAGCCACATTGCGAGGAAAATAGACAAATTCAAGTTTTTTCTTCTTTTGTGGATAGGCTGGCATGGTGAAAGTCTCGATATCAGCAAAAATTTTATAATTTGCATAGATGTTGTCTTTGAACTTGGTAAATGCATAGGTCATTTCATCTACAGTGGGCAATCTATAACGAATTTTTGTGTAGTACTTCGAGCGTTGCTTTGGATTCTTCGACAAAGAAGCATAATTTAACATAGTTATTAATGTTCGCCACTCACAAAACTCTTTGGCCATTTTGTAGGTCACAAAAACCACAGTAAAGCGATCGTACAGCGGATTTTCAAAGTAATCCGATAATTGCATTTTCCATGAAAGTCGAACTTCTCTAGGAGGTGTCATTTGTTTCAGATAAGTTTTATCCACCCTACTTTTTTCATATACTTGAAAATACCTTGTAGATCGACACCGTAGGAAGGAATTTTGTATAAAGTATCTTTAGTTTTAGGGCTATAACCAGCTTCAATAAAGCGTAAAAAATCTCGATAAGCCGCATTTGTTACAGGCTCTACGTCGATATAGAGGCTATCTTTTAACCATACCGTACCAGGAGGGTTTCTTTTAAACTTGAAAGGAGGGCGATCTCCGTCATTTTTACCCAACGTCAAGAAAATTGTCAAAAAATAAATCGGCAACCAAAGACCCATCATAGCTATGCAATATCAAAAAATCGTAATCCTTGCCATGTGTTTTCTAATAAATTCCTTAAACAAATGTAGGAAGAAGTCTCAAGCGAAGGATCTTTTTTCAGAATTTCCATGGCAATTTTTTGAGCATATTTAATGATGTTATCATCGCTAATTGGCTCAATAAACCTAAACATTTGATCGCCACTTTGACGCGTGCCGTCAAGATCCCCCATGCCACGTAATTTTAGATCAGCTTCTGCAATAAGAAAACCATTGTTGGTGCTTGTAAAAATTTGAATGCGCTCCTTGGCCTCTTCCCCAATTTGATCAGGGGTTATAAGAATACAATAAGACACATTCCCTCCGCGTCCTACCCGACCACGAAGCTGATGAAGTTGAGCAAGACCAAAACGTTCAGCATGTTCGATGATCATAACAGTTGCCATCGGAACATCTATCCCTACCTCAATCACCGTAGTCGACACCAAAATGTGAATTTTACCGGCCTTAAAATCCTGCATGATTTGTTCTTTTTCTGACGATTTCATTTTTCCATGAAGTATGGCAATTTCAACATGATAACGAGAAAATTCTTTTTTTATAGCTTCATAACCTTCTTCAAGAGCAATCAAATCCAATTTCTCATTTTCCTCAATGAGAGGATAAATCACGTATGCTTGACGACCAGCAAGAATTTCTTTTTTCATCAAATCCCACGCTAAGTAACGAAAACTTTCAAGATAATGTATGGTTTTAATAGGCTTGCGACCAGGAGGAAGTTCATCAATAATGCTTGTATCCAAATCTCCATAAATGGTCATAGCCAAGGTACGCGGAATAGGTGTAGCTGTCATAACAAGAACATGTGGTTGGTATTCGCTTTTAAGCTGTAGTTTGGCTCGTTGCACCACCCCAAAACGGTGCTGCTCATCAATGATGACAAGTCCAAGATTTTTAAAACGAACATCTTCCTCAATCAACGCATGCGTCCCAATGATGAAATGAATTTCGCCAGACTGTAGTCCTTCAAGCACTTGTTTACGTACTTTTCGCGACGTGCTTCCAGTAAGCAAAGCCAAACGGATAGGCAATGCCGATAGCAAAGATTGAATTTTTTGAAAATGCTGCTGAGCTAAGATTTCTGTAGGAACCATGAAAGCTACTTGCCATCCGTTCCCAATGGCAATCAAGCTCACCAATAAAGCAACCATAGTTTTACCACTCCCCACATCCCCCTGCAACAACCTGTTCATGCGGTAACCACTGCGAAGATCATCGAAAATTTCTCGAACCACTCTTTTTTGTGCTTTCGTTAACTGAAAAGGCAAATATTGATTATAAAAAGTATGAAAAAGCTCCCCCACCCTTTTTATCTGAATAGGACAAGCTTGTTTTCTTCTCTGACGAAGCAATAATTCATTTTTTAAATGAATGGACAAGGCTTCTTGGAACTTAAACCGCTTAATGGCACGATCGTATTCTTCAAGGCTACTCGGAAAATGCACTCTCTTAAACGCTTCTGGATAGCGTGGCAACTTAAGTCGCATGAGTAACTCTTCAGGTAAAACTTCTTCCATCGTTTCTGGCAATAGATCAACAACCTGCTGAACAAGTTTAGCAATAAAACGAGAATCTATGCCCTGTTTTTTCATTCGTTCAGTAGTTCCATAAACGGGCTGTAATTTCCCTGAATAAGGAAGCTTTTTAAATTCTTCTTCTGTGGTAATTTCAGGATGAGCAATATAAAGCTCATGCGAAAAGCGTGAAACTCGACCAAAAAGGTAATAGGTAATTCCCTTAGAAATCTTTTCTAATACCCATTTGTATTGAGTAAACCAAACAATCTTAATTGCTCCAGAACTATCATAAAAAATAGCCTCCAGTCTACTTTTCCCGCCTGACGATGGAATTTCTCGAAAATCATAAAATTGTCCTTTAAGTTGTACGTAGCCATCTTCTTCTTTTAAGTCACGTATAGCCGTAATTTTACTTCTATCAATATGTTTAAATGGAAAATAAAAAAGTAAATCCCCGAGCGTTTTAATACCCAATTCGCGCAAAAGAATTTGGCTTCGTTGCTGGCCAACGCCTTTCAATTTATCCAAGGTTTGCAAAAAAAAGGTTGCTGAACTATGTTTAGTTAGATCCATGTTACCAGAGGCTCTTTAAGTTCTGGAAGTTCGGCCGTATCTTGCACCAACTTAAAATGGACATGTTCTGGCAATTCAAACAAATGAGTAGGGAAAACGGGATGCTCAACATTTAATTTTTTTAATACTATTTGAAAAGGTACAAATTGTGTTTCTCCACTAACTTTCACAGGAATACCTTCCCATACCCACAGCTTGATTCCCTCTTGCGTTGGCCCCGCCATTTTAAAAACCTTGCAGGGATAAATGTCAATTTTTTCATCCGGTAATTTTTCGATGTGATATACATCCAAAAGAGAATCCGTGATTTCCCTAAAATTCATCGTATTATAATCATTTTCTTTTTTTGATACAGGAAGTTTAACAGCATTCATAGCATTTTTACTTGTCCATATATAAAGTGTATCGTTTAAAATAAGCAGATGAATTGTATCAGATGATAAGGGTACCACAGTCATCTGATGCATTACTTTTCCATAATCTTTCCAATAACGAAGACTGGTCATGCTAAAAAACATCTTGATTTCGTACTCACCCATGCCTTCCTTAAAACTATATTTAGCTCCTGGTGGTATGTGCTCATCTGGTTTTGGAAGGTGAGGTTGCCTTTTACATGAAACAAGACCAGCAACAATTAATATCGCAAAGACATAAAAAACATATTTTTTCATGTTTTTTTCAAAATTACATGAAATCTTAGAGATGTTAAAAAAAAGTCTAAAAAACCGCGAAATACTTGAACTAAACTAACTTCCCCAAAAATTGCAGTTTATTTTCACAGAAAAGTTTAAAAACTGTGGTAAAAAAATAGTTCCTTCATCGGATTACTTGAAACCGAAACTTCATCATTATAACTATCCACAATTTTCTTCACGATTGAAAGAACTCGTCCACTCCAAGAAATTCCTTTAGTCTTTTCATTTTTTATGCCGACAAACTCCTGAAAAAGTAGCTTTTGTTCATCTTCACTCATTCTGATTTCAGTGTTTTTTACAAACAAGAATACATAATATTTTTCACTTTTTTAAGAGAAATAAAACTTTTTCCGTGATCGACGTTGTACTTTACGTCGTTGGAAACAAGGTTATTTAGCATAATTTCCATCTCGTAACTATCACACAAAAATGAAAGTTCTCCGAGCAGATCTAACTCGAAACTAATATCCGCTGGCCATGGGCATAAGTGAATCCACAACAGATTTTACAATGTTTACCAAATTATTTGATTGAATATTCTTTTTCAAAGGAACTGATTCTATTTGGGTCAAATTAAGTAATTCAAAAATTAGGGTTCTAATGCCATGAATGCTTTCAAGCGATCGATCAATCGTTGGCAAATAAACATCTATTTTATCACATAGTAGCTTTTCTTTCATCACTCTCAAATATCCTTCGACAGCGTTAATAGACGATTTTAATTGATGGGAAAGGTAAGCTCATTTCTTCATCTGCAAAACTATGATAATTAGCCACAGCATGCTCATAGCAAGTATCATAACGACAGATTCTACAATTTAAACGATTTGAAGGTTGAATTCTTTTGGTGTTGCTTAAGATAGCAAGTATGTCTTGTTCGGAAATCTCTTTTAGTCTTCTATCAATGCCTAAAATTATGCGATATATCTAGTTTCTTGCACTGATTGGAAATTCTTGCCACGATGAGAGTAAAAGATTTTGTAGTTTACTGCTTACGTATTCTTGAATCTGAATATATTTTGAAAATTCTTTATTTTTCTCTCGTATACCTGGCCTCACAATGCAACCTTTACAGCACAAGAGTTCAAGATGATAGCTGGCAAATTTTTCTTAAAAGCTTTAATAGCTTCCTTAAAAGCTTTTATACCTTACATATGGTTTTATCATCTTTGTTTTGATCGTCTTTTAAAGCTGAAGTCGCATGCATGGTTTTTGTAAGTCCCCGAGTAATGGGGAAAAAAGCACCATATCCTCCTTTGGGCTTGTCAAAATCTAATATATGTATTCCGTCAGCAATAATATTGTATTTTGTGAAAAGTCCCCGCCGTTCTTTATTTAAAACTGAGGGCCCCTTCAGTTTCATCTGATTCAGCTTTTTTGCAATAGATGGTCCTATAAAAACTAACTTTCTAAATAGATGTCGAACAACTCTTGCATCGCAACCATAGGAGAAACAAAGGAACTAAATGATGTATCATCATACCATGTTCCACAGCCAATACTCTTGTCCTGAACAATAAAGAGAGGTGATGTTTTGCTCCTACAAAACCATTAATTGGACATTTTTTTCAATCATAGCAAACAACCGGTCCATTTGCCTACATAAATGATGTATGTTTTCAAGTTTTTACATGGACCTGTAGGACTTAACCTATCATAAATATGAGCTTCATATTCATCATTGAACCCTTTAAGTGTACTTAACATGGGATTAGCAGCCTTTGTTCAAACCCCATTAAGATGTTTTTTGATAACTTTAGCTAAGCGTTTAAGCCAAGTTACTGTTTTTACTCTTTCAAGTGCATCAAGATTTGAAGAAGTTTTCGTCGTTATTTTTTCTAAAATGTCCCATCATCGATATCTAGCATCGCCTTAAGGAATACATTTTCTGCAACTTTCACGCTTAATAAAATCCATGAAAAACTTTGCCACACCTACCATGCAAATATTTTCATCCATGACCACGAATCCCCCTGAACTCATCATAGTTCCAAACTGACCCATAACTTCATACTCTACGTAGATATCCAAATGTGCTTCGGCTATGCATCCTCTAAAGGGTCCTCCTATCAGAACAGCCTTACATTTTTTAACATCTCTAATTCCTCCAGCTATATCATAAACTATTTCTCGACCGGTTGTTCCTCTAGGAATATCAACTAGTCCAGTATATTTTACCTTTCCAGACCAAGCGAATACTTTTGTTCCCTAACTTTTTTGGTTCCCATAAAAGCAAACCATGAATCACCTTTTGCAATTATTGAAGAAACCTTGGCAAGTGTTTCAACATGATATTAAATTATGGTTGGGCAATCCAAAAAACCAAGTTGCAAGATAAGGAGGGCGAAGCATACCGAGTTTCTCTTCAATACTATTCATCAAAGCAGTTTCCTCCTCGCAAAAAAGAGCTTCTGTTCCTTCTTTGATTTTGATATTAACATTGCTTGCAGTTACAAGAATGCTTTCACCAAGCAGAGATGATTTTTTAGTTTCGTACATCGCATTTTCAAGACGTGCAATAGCCAATGGATATTCAGCACAAATGGACACGTATCCTTCGCTTGCACCTATAACATAAGCAGCAAAAAATAATGTATAAGCGAACGTCCGATACTAACTCACAAAGCTAACCTGATGGCAAAAACCAATACAAAAAAATCTCTTTCACTTGTGGCCTATGCCATAAAAAATACATTGGTTGTCATTAAACTTTTTTTGTTTTTTAAAACAAATATTATATATTTGCAAAAAAATAGGAGGGTAACCTATCGAAGCACATCTACGCTCAAATTAATGCGTTATGAATATTAAAAGTTTGAGCGACGATGCTTTGGTAGGTTTATACCAAGCAGGTAATTATTTAGCCTTTGAAGTATTATACAAAAGGTACAAAGAAAAAGTTTACAATTATCTTTATCTTTCAACCAAGAATGAAGAAATTGCATTAGATTTATTCCAAGAAATTTTCTTTAAAGTCGTAGATAAGCTTCAAAAAGGCCTTTACGAAGAGTCAGGAAAATTCAGCCATTGGCTCATGCGCATAACCCACAACGCACTTATGGACTTCTATCGCAGTCGCTATGTTCAAACTACTACTACAACAATAACTGATAATAATGAAGACGAGGAAAATATTTTTACCTTTATCCCTGATTCTTCTCCTGCTTCAGACGAAATGCTGATAAAAAAAGAAAACATCCATGCGCTCAGAAACCTCATTCTTCTCCTACCCCCAGAACAACAAGAAATCATTCATCTTCGTGTTTATGAGGAAAAAAGTTTCAAGGAAATAGCCGAACAACTCAACATTAGTATCAATACAGCTCTAGGTAGGATGCACTATGCCATTAAAAACTTGCGAAAATTAGCCAAAAAAAACAATGTATTAACTACTTAAAAAGAACTTCGTACACCCCATAACCTTCTTTGCCAGAGGAACAATATACTGCTCTTGTTTCATCGGGCGAAACGCGGAAGAAAATGTCATCAGCATCCGTATTAATAGGGTATTTAAGTTTTTCAGCTTCTCCCCAATTTACCAATTCATCTGAAAAAGTAGATACATAAATATCAAAATCCTGCTTTCCATTTCGACGAGAACTAAAATAAAGAGTAACTCCATCTTTTAACATAAAAGGCGCTATTTCATCCCCTGTTGTGTTAACGTGAGGGCCCAAGTTTTTAGGCTCAGTCCATTTTTTCCCATCCCACTCACTTTCATATATGTCATACCCCCCAAAACCACCAGGTCTATCTGAAGCAAAAAAGATTTTATTTCCTTCTGCATTGAACGTCCCCATAACTTCATTGTATTCCGAATTAAAAGGAAGTTTTTCGTAAATAAAAGTCCCATTAATGAACTTAGCAATGTATAAATCGGCATTATTATCATTAATGATGCTTATGATAAACTTAGCATTTATATTTTTCAACTTTGAAAACTCTTCAGGCTTGCTTAAATACGTTTTTGAAAGTTCACCTTGTACGATTGGGGCTACAATAATATTGAAAGGAACCTGGGCAGCAAAATATTTGCTTATAATACCATTTTGAAAAGATAATCCAAACAAAGCATCACTTGAAGGAGTATAGCCCAAAGGAATAATGTAGAGATGTTGAGTTGTAGCAGCAAACATTGTTTTTGCTTTTACATTCTCGCTACTATCTTGTGGATTAATGGACTTGCTCTCTGCAGCAAGTGTTATGATCATAATTAAAACTCCAATTAAAACTCGCATAAAAAATTTTTTTGTAAAAATAATCCATCAAATGGGCATATTCAATACGTATTTAAACGTAATTTTTGTATTTAAATTACTGTTTTATGTTAAACAAGTATTTTTAATGTTATATTACATGATTTTTTAATTTAATTTATGAATTTTTATAAAATATATGCTAAATTAAAAATAATTTAAGTATTTTGGTTAAAACATTATGCAAATTATAGTGATTTTAAATTTTAAATTTTTTTTCAAAGCAAAGAAAAAAATTTGTGAAAACTTATAATTTTAGCATTCAAAAGAAAAACAAAGCGATTTGTATAAAATTCTTAGTATGAAATACTTTTTACTTTTCTCAATCGGCGTATTTCTTTCTTCGTGTAGTTCTAGTAAGCATTTTACCATTGATGCAAAGACCGTAGAAGTTTCGAAAAACATAAGTCCCGATAGTAGCATCATCAAATTGTATAAGCCCTTTAAAGACTCGATGGACTCAATGCTTAATCTTGTCATTGGCTACACAAAAGTAGATTTGGTTAAGGGAGATCCTGAAAGCCCGCTTGGAAATTTCTTTACCGATGCTTTGCTATATTATGTGCTGACTAATTATAAGGATTCGCTGTATGGTTTTCCGACTATGGTTCTTTTGAATAGCGGTGGCTTTCGAACAGAATTACGTACTGGCCCAATAACTATTGGGGATGTCTTTCGCCTTATGCCTTTTGATAACACTATTACCATCTTACAACTCAAAGGTATTGATTTGTTAAAATTATTTAATTTCATCGCTCAAAAAGGAGGTATGCCCATTGCTGGAGCTCAACTTTTGCTAGATGCTAAAACATGCGTGGAAGCAAACATTCATAATTCTCCTGTCCAGGAAAACAATATCTACAACGTTGTTACATCAAATTACCTTGCGAATGGTGGTGACGATGTTACTATTTTCACAGATGCCGTTAAGCGAATAGATCTTTCAGTACGTATTAGAGATGCTTTTATTGAATACATAAAAGTATTGCATCAAAACGGTATTGCCATAGAAGCTAAAAAAGATGGAAGAATAAAATATAAGGGTTTTGATGAATAGAAGAGATTTTATTAAATGGGGGACTACTGCCCTGGCTTCATTGACGCTCTTAAAAACCAAAGGAGAAAAAAATTCCCTTTTTTCTTCGCTCCGAATTCGCATTATCCACACCAATGACACTCATAGCCAGATAGAGCCTTTGCCAGACAATCATCCAAAATATCCCGGCATGGGTGGTTATGCATCACGTTCATCGCTTATCAAAATGTTGCGGGCTGAAGGGTATCCTACATTACTTTTTGACTCGGGAGATGTTTTTCAAGGTACGCCTTATTTTAATTTTTACAAAGGATCACTCGAATTCAAACTTATGTCTGACATGAAGTATGATGCAGTTGCTCTTGGCAATCATGAATTTGATAATGGACTGGATGGACTTTACGAAGCTCTAAAATTTGCAAAATTTAAGTTTCTATCGGCCAACTACGACTTTTCAAAAACCAAACTTAGGGATCTTGTCCTTCCATACACTATTTTTCGCATTAAAAACATTAGGATTGGTGTTTTTGCTTTAACTGTTAGTCCCCAGGGTATTATTGATCCTTCATTACTTGGCAAAGTTGAATATAAGGACGCTCGAACGTCAGCTGCCTACTATGCTCATTTACTCAAGAAAAAGCACAAATGTCAAGTTGTTGTTCTGTTAAGTCACCTTGGGCTTGAAAGTTCTACGTACAACATCGGAGACTACGATCTAGCAAAAGAAAGTAAAAACATTCAGCTTATTTTAGGTGGTCATAGCCATACGTTGTTAAAAAAACCGATCATCACCACCAATTCAGACGGAGAAAAAGTAATCATCACTCAAAATGGAGCTTATGGTGTCCAATTATCTGTGATAGACTTAGATTTCAATCCTTTTGGAGCTCTCATAGGAATGAATGTATACACAAATTTTTTAAACAAACAAGTATGATGACGTTTTTTTTTTCATAAAAAATATTTCAACTTTGCATCCCCTACATGATGAAATTAATTTGTTGATTATCAATTAAAGTTCAAATTATGATGAACGATTTACTCTATAAATGGAAGGAATGCTTGAAAATCATCCGAGATAATTTGGATGATCAAAGTTTTGAAGTTTGGTTTAAACCCATCAACCCTATCTCTTTTGATAAGAACATTCTAACCATTGAAGTTCCCAGCCAATATTACTACGAATTTATCGAAGAACACTTCATCGATTTGCTTAAAAAAACCATTCGAGAAGTTTTTGGTCCTGGAACACGACTATCGTATAAAATCAAAATCATAAACTCGGGAGAGAGTTCAACTTCTATAAAGCTTCCAAGCAATGATAAACAAGCCATTTATAACCCTCCTGTCGATATCCCTCCTCAAATTTTGGCTGGAAATGGAAAAGCTATTAATCCTTTTATCGTCCCAGGTATTCAGAAGTTAAAAATCAACTCAAATTTAGTAGAAACCCTCAATTTTGAAAATTTTGTAGAAGGAGACTGTAATCGTCTTGCTCGGTCTGCAGGACTTGCCATTGCCCAAAATCCTGGTAAAACTTCTTTTAACCCATTCTTCATTTACAGTGATTCTGGTCTAGGAAAAACACACCTAACCCATGCCATTGGTATTGAGGTGAAACGTCTACATCCTGATAAAATTGTTTATTACATCCAGGCTCAAGAATTTTTAAATCAACTCATGGACATACTAAAAGACAAAGAGTCATCATTGAACGATTTCATTTACTTTCATCAAATGGTAGATGTTCTCATTGTGGATGATGTACACAGCTTCAGTAATAAGTTAAAAACTCAGGATATTTTCTTTCAAATTCTTAATACTCTTCGCCAGAAAAACAAACAAATCATCTTAACTGCTGACAAAGCTCCTTCTAGTCTTGAAGGATTTGAAGAACGTATCTTATCACGATTCAAGGGAGGGCTTACGGCTGATTTACAAGTTCCTGATTATGAAACTCGTATTGCCATTATCCACAAAAAAATTGAACGCGACGGTATTGAGATGCCAGAAGAAGTTATTGAATATTTAGCATCAAACATAACTTCAAATATCCGAGAATTAGAAGGAATCTTAATCTCATTAATTGCTAATGCTTCTTTTAATCATAGACCAATCACCATAGAACTTGCAAGCTCCCTAATCAATCAATACATAAAACATCCAAAACGAGAAATCTCGTTTGAACAAATAAAAGAAGTTGTTTGTAAGTATTACAATATTACTCCCAATGAACTCGTCAGCAAAACACGCAAAAGGGAAATCGTTGAAGCGCGTCAATTGGTTATGTACCTTGCCAAACAATATACGAAAAAAAGCATGGAAATGATAGGTAAAGAATTGGGAGGGCGTGACCATGCTACAGTTCATTATGCTATTCAAGCCATTAAAAATCTGATAGAAACAAGTAAAACTTTTAAAGCAAATCTTGAAGCAATAGATAAACTGCTTAAATCATAATGCCATATTTTTTTTCTTTTTTATTGGCTTTATGTTCTTTTATTTACGCGTTCTCACAAGTAGTCGATCTTGAAAAAATTATCAAAGCTTCCATTTTTCACAAAAACAATTATGAGCTAAAATATCGGTTATACGTTCCTCAAGCATCAAAGGACTCAATTTTTCCGATGCTGATTTTCTTACATGGGGCGGGTGAACGTGGAACTGACAATGTAAAACAGCTTACGCATGCTCATTATTTTTTTGACAGCCTTTTTCACGAGGAGCATCCTTTCATCTTCGTGGCCCCTCAATGTCCTCCAAATGAACGTTGGGTTGAAGTTTCGTGGAAATTACCATTTCACACCATGCCAGCAAAACCGTCAAAAGCATTGGAGGCTACAAAATTACTAATCGACTCACTTATTCATGCATTACCTGTAGACACGCAGAGAATTTACATCACCGGCTTGAGCATGGGGGGATTTGGAGTTTGGGATGCTATTTCACGTTGGCCTAATTTCTTTGCTGCAGCCATGCCTCTTTGCGGTGGTGGTGACGAAAAAGTAGCCTGTCGTCTCGTTAATATCCCCATTTTAGCCATTCATGGCATGCTGGATAAGGTGGTCATTCCTGAACGTACCATCCACATGTTTACAGCTATTCAAATGTGTGGTGGCAAGAATATTCAAATTTTACTTTACCCCAACGTAGGGCATGATGTGTGGAAATATGCATACATCAAGCACAACCTTGAATGGCTCTTTGAACAAAAAAAGTAATCAGCTAGAACGGATACCCAATTCCAAAATTTAAATTTAAGCGTTTTAAACTCTCTTTTAGAGTTAAAGCTGGATGTTCCATTTTAGCAGGGTCCCGCAAAGGAACTGCTGCATCCATACGGATGATAAGAAAATCGAAGTCCATACGTAAACCAAGCCCTGATCCAACAGCTAACTGTTTATAAAAATGAGAAGAAAATTCTCCATGAGGAAACTCTTCATTTTTATGCCAGAGCCAAATATTACCAACATCACAAAATAGTGCTCCTTTAAACCAACTCTTGATAGGAAATCTGTATTCAACAGAAGAAATCAAAGCAATGTCACCTGTTCTATCTATTGCTGTCGTATCAGTATAAGCTCCCGGGCCCAACGAACGATACTTCCACGCTCGAATATCGTTAGCTCCAGAAGCAGTGTAGCTTTTCTCAAAAGGAAGAACAACACTATTACCAAAAGGAAATCCCACACCTGTAAAAAGTCGAAATGCCAATGTATGACTCTCTGCTAATCGAAAATAATAGCGTTGATCAACATCTGTCTTAATATATTGACTGTAGACAATATTTAAAACTTTATATACTTCATTTTGTAAAGCGTTGTTGAACCCATTGGCAACCCAAAAACTAAGACCTGCCATTTCAATGTTCGTTCTTCTGGATGAGGTCAACTTTCGAGTCTTCGCATCCGCATTACTATAATTTATGGTCACACCCAAAACTGGAAGTAAGTGATCGGTGTAACTATAACGCAAAGGTTTGGGATATGTCAACAAGCGTGCATTAAAAACAGAATCAGGAAAAATTTTAACTAAATTAAGTGGTGCATAAATTTGTATAAAACGATTTTTAGATTCCTGAAATTCAACAGAAGCACTTAAGGTGGATATATAACGAACATAATTAGGTCTTAATTGATAATTATAATTTGCATAAAATCGAGAGACAGGACGAGCAGAACGAGCGAAAATAGAACTTGAAATAGGCGAAAGTAAACTAATTTGAAAGCTATATTCGGCTGAGTTAAATGGTAAGGCTTTTATGATTTGGAAATATGAATTTGTTTCGAAAAAGGCTTTTTGTAATTCAAGACCTCCATGTGTTGATAGAGAAAGCTGTTGAGCATTATGCAAAAAATTCTTATTTCGGTAAACAAAATTTGCTGACATACCCAAATTACCACCATTGTTTGTAGCATCTATTTCAAACTGAAAGGATTTTGCTGTAATTGGACTTAATTCCACCAAAGTAGTTAAATGGCCTATGTTAGATTGAGAATCAAGTTTTACCTGATAACGAAGGTTCGTGTACTTAAAAACTCCCAAAGCACTCAATGCTGATAGAGTTTTTTCTGCATCTTGTTCATTGAACCATTGTCCTCGAGTAAAATAAAGTTTTCTGGCTATAATTTTAGGTTTGACAGAAGCTTTACCCGAATATACAAAATACAAGGTATCATGCAGTTTCTTTTTACTCGTGACATAAGGCACAGTATCATAAGATGAAATGTTTTCATTTGTAAAACTAAAATTTGGAAAAACGTAAATTTTATCGATTTTAAACCGTGGATGCGAACTACTCGATACAGGGTTGCTTATAACTAAATCAAGCTGAATAGCTTTATTTTTCTTAGAAGAATCAGCATAAAAGCGAATAAAATCTTTTGTAAAAAAATAAAAACCACTGTTTCGTAAATCTTTTGTGATTCTAGTTCGTTCTTGTTCAAGTTTATCTTCATCATAACGCATACCAGGGTGAATCAATGATAAATGTGTGGTGGCTTGTAAATAATTTTTTATGTAAGAATCCCCGCTTAAACGAGAAATAGAGTTAATTAAATACGGGTCTCCAAGCTGAACAATATAAAAAAGTTTTATGCGATTTTTTTTCAAATGAGCGATGGAATCTTTTACATAGGTATCAAAATATCCTTTCTGCCTGCAATACAACAATATATTTTCCCTATCCTGCTTGACCAACATCGAATCATAAAAAGAAGGTTGCTCCCCTACATCGTTCATCAGCCAATTTTTAAAAGAAGAACGTAAATGTTTTTCAAGCTTTACATTATATTTGTAGGCGTTACGAGCTTTCAAACGTTGATGTCTCTTTTCCCACTTTGCTTTTTTTTGCGAAGTTTTATCTTTTATGGAATAACCCCAAAGGTAAAAACCCGTATATAACCTGATTCCTAAAACTTTTTTATCAGGCTGAACTCGCAAATAATTTTCTAAATCGTAGGGATCAATACTGCGCGAACTAAGAACAAGTTTTCGCTCGACAATGTGAAATTTCTCAGGGAAATATTTTTTCGTGGAACAAGCTCCTATAAAAATCAAGAAAAAAATAAACCATTGTCTATTCATAGCGCAATGCTTCTATGGGATGTAATTTAGCTGCTTTCATAGCCGGATATAAACCTGCTATGATCCCAACCAAAGTAGTCAGAACGATTGCAAAAAGCAACCATAACCAAGGAATAACAAAAGGTGTTTTAAGCCAAAAGCTAATAGCATTTCCAATCAACACACCCAACAAAATACCTATCATTCCACCCATCTGACTAATAAAAATGCTTTCGTACAAAAACTGATTTCGAATATCTTGCCACGATGCCCCTAAAGCTTTACGAATACCAATTTCACGAGTTCGTTCAGAAACACTAACAAGCATAATGTTCATGAGCCCTATAGATGCACCTAGCAAGGTAATTATACCAATTAAGGTTGCAGCCATGGTCAAATAATGAATATTATCCAAAAGTATTTGAACAATAAAATCACTTTTTCGTATTTCAAAATCATTTTCCTCGCCAGAAGTAAGTGTACGAATATTTCTAAAAATACCCTGTGCTTCTTCAATTGCAAAATTCATGAGCGAAATATCTGGCACCATTACATGAATAGAAATGGATGCGGATGAGGAAAACTTATCTAACCCTGTCTTTAAGGGGACAAAACAAGCATTGTCCATGCTAAAGCCAAAACTACTTCCCTGTTCCTTGATTACGCCAACAACCGTAAAGTTAACATTAGCAACATTAATAATTTTTCCACTCGGATCAGCATCATTAGGAAACAATTTTTCTTTAACTTGATGCCCTAAAATTACTGCCAACCCTCCGTTTGTTTCATGATTCGTAAAATTTCGTCCCGAAGCTAAATCCAAACCCGCTGTCAACAAGTAATTTTCATCGATTGCATAAATGGAAACATTGGGATGAGTACTATTTTTCAAATATCTAACTACTGCTCCAAATTTTACAGGTGTCGACATGGATACAACACTTGGAAAAGTAAATGATTCTTTGAATAATTGAGCCTGACGAAGTGTGATAGGACGCGAAATAACATTTTTCTTTTTTTTTATTAGTAATCCTTTCCGTTGATTTACATTCTTCTGACTAATGGTAAAAGTATTACTTCCCATAAACATAAAGTTTGATTTCAGAGAAGCTTTGATTGCATCTATAGAAGTCAAAATTCCTACGAGAGCCATTATTCCAAAAGCAATCATGGCCATTGTTAAAAAGCTCCGAAGTTTAGCAACCCAAACAGATCTTACAACATACAAAAAAGCATCGAAAATCAGTGATAAGCTCATATTCGGTCTTTTGAACCAAAAGCCAAATCGCCAGCATCTCCAAGACCAGGAACAATGTAAGCTTGTGCAGTTAATTCTTCGTCAATAGCTGCAGTCCATATATGAAAAGGCTCAACATGAATGTTTTGCTTAAGATAATTAATGCCAACAATGGAGGAAATAATACTTACAATGTGAACTTCCGCAGGTTTTCCATAATTAAAAAGCTGTTCTAATGATACTCGCAACGAAGAACCAGTGGCTAGCATAGGATCTGAAAGTATCAAAACTCGCCCTTCCAACGAAGGTGAATTCACATATTCCACTTGAATGGTAAATTGACCGCTTTTATGATGTTTGCGATAAGCAGAAATGAAACCACAATCAGCTTTATCGAAAGCAAATAAAAGTCCATCCTGCAATGGTAAACCTGCTCTCAAAATGGTTATAAGAACAGGATAGTTTTTAATAAGGTACATGTCCATTTCACCGAGTGGAGTAACAACATGAGTTGGTTCATAAGTTAAATGCTTACTAATTTCATATCCCATCAGTATTCCAAGCCTATACATGTTCGTCCTAAAACGAAGCCTATCTTGTTGAATGTTTTTATTACGTAATTCAAAAACATAGTGCGAAATAAGGCTATTTTGCTCACCCAGGTTATGAACTTTCATTTTTTTTACAAAACTAAAAAATATTTTAAACCTTGATGAATTTTACTGAATTTAATGCTATATTCGCAAATAAAATTTATTTCTATGAAAATCAAAGGGGCATTATTAATGTGTAGTTTAGTCCTGTGGTTCTGGGCAGCAGGACAATCCATTCAGCAAAAACCAGCCCAAGCTCAAGCACAAGCCAACAACATCGTCGTACACCCTAGCATCATCAAATATCCTGTCTATTTCGATGTCTCCCCTCCACTTCGCGAACTAGGCGTCGACCCTCCTAAACTTAAAGGTGAACGCGTCGACGTAAAAAAACCTCCTCTCCACCCTCACACTCCTCTTAAATGGGACGACATCGACCCTGTCATCCAAAAATTTATGCCCGCTAACAAAGTCGCTCCCACCATCATTAAAAACTTCGCAGGTCCCTCGAATGGTAGCTTCCCTCCTGATGCTAACGGATCAGTCGGACCAAACCATTACTTCCAAGCCTACAACGTACAATATAAAATCTACGACAAAAACGGTAACTCCGTTGCAGGTCCTACCAATTACAACTCCCTCTTCAGTGGTGTAACCGGGGCTTCCTACAACGACGGCGACCCCATCATCATCTACGACGAACAGGCTCAACGCTGGCTCGCAGCTGAATTCTCCATCAGCGGCTCCAACGACTATATGCTCATCGCCGTCAGCCAAACCAGTGACCCTACCGGTAGCTGGTATCGATGGTCCTTCGATGTAGACGATATGCCTGACTACATGAAATTTGGCGTCTGGCGTGATGGCTATTACATGGCCACCAATACCCCTAACGGTAGAGATGTTTATGTCTTCAACCGCGATGCCATGCTCGCCGGTAACTCTAACCCCGCTATGATTGGCTTCCAAAACCCAAACAGACCTACAACTCCAAGTGGCTTCCACTGTATCATGCCCGTCGACAACGATGGTGCTTTCGCTCCTTCTGGTTCCCCTGCCCTCTTCCTCACCATCAACGATGATGCTTGGGGCAGCAGCTCCACCGACCAACTTTGGCTTTACGCCCTAACCGTCAACTGGTCTAACCCCTCTGCATCCACTTTCTCCCGCATCCAAACTATCAACGTCCCCTCCTTCGACGCCGTCTTCGGCTCCAACTGGAATGATATCTCTCAACCCGGCACTACACAAAAACTTGACGCCCTTAGCGAAATGCTCATGTATTCCGTAAAATATAGAAACTTCGGCAACGGCGATGAAAGAATCGTCGCCTGCCACTCCGTCGATGTAGGTGGCCAAAAAGCCGGTATTCGCTGGTACGAACTCAAAAAAAATCAGTCCTCCGGCCAATGGGAACTCCGTCAATCCGGCACCTTTAGCCCTGACGCTAACAGCCGTTGGAACCCCTCCATCGCTATCAACAAAAACAAAGATATCGCCGTAGCTTATAGTATTACAGGCTCCTCAACAAACGTCTATCCAGGCCTCCGCCTCACAGGACAAACCGCAGCTTCCAACGCTAACAGCACTGGCACCTTCGATGTCGATGAAACCGTCATCGCTGACGGCGTAACCTACCAATCTTCATATAACCGTTGGGGTGACTACGCCCTCATGTCCGTCGACCCATCCGACGAAGAAACCTTCTGGTTCAGCTCTTCTTACATGGGCATCAGTGGCGACCACTCCAATAAAAGCACTCGCATCGTCGCTTTCAAATTCCCCTCCACCTCCAACGACCCTACCAACTTCACTGCTACCGCCGTCTCCTCCTCTCAAATCAACCTCTCCTGGACCCTCAATGCTAACAATGACCCCGTCCTCCTAGCTTACAACACCTCCCCAACCTTCGGCACCCCAGCTAACGGTACTGCTTATTCCGCAGGCCAATCCATACCCGGCGGCGGTACCGTCCTCTACTACGGCACCGCAACTTCTTTCTCCCATACCGGTCTTAACCCCAATACAACTTACTACTACAAATTATGGAGCAATACCGGTAGCTATGTCTGGAGCTCCGGAGTCACAGCTCAAGCTACTACCCCAACTGCTCCCATCAATACTTTCCCCTTCACTTGGGACTTCGAAAACTCCTCAGACTTCACTACTGACTTCTCTCCATGGACCACCGTCGACGGCGACGGAAAAACTACATATAGCAGCACCGATTGCAATTTCACCGGAGAAGGTACCGCCTTCGCTTGGATGTGCATGAACCCCTCCGCTAGCAGTTGTACCATCAACGGCAATAACGCCCATGGCGGTCAACGCTGTGGCATGGCTATTTGCCCATCCGATGCCTCCGCTAGCAACGATTGGTTCATCTCTCCACCTATTCAACTCGGAACTAACTCTTCCTTCTCCTTCTGGGCTCTTAGCCCTAAACCAGGCACCTGGGGAAACGACGAATTTAAAGTCCTCGTCTCCACCACCAACAACAACCCCTCAAGCTTCACCCCCATCAGCGGCTCTAACCCAGTTCAAGCCCCCCCTACCTGGACTCAATTCACCTATGACCTCTCAGCTTATGATAACCAAACCATCTATCTCGCCATCCAACATACCTCTACCGACAAATTTATGCTCTGGATCGATGACCTCGTCATCAATTCCACCTCTCCCAGTTGCACCCCACCTTCTATTACCACCCAACCTCAATCACAAACAGTCTGCCAAGGATCCAATGTAACTTTCTCCGTCTCTGCCTCCGGCACAGCTCCTCTCTCTTATCAATGGAAGAAAAACGGTACCAACATCTCGGGAGCAACATCTCCTACCCTTACCCTTAACAACGTATCCTCATCCGATGCAGGTTCCTACACTTGCGTCGTCTCTAACTCCTGCGGCAATTTGACAAGCTCCAGTGCAACTTTAACTGTATATCCATCAACGCAAATTACTTCACAACCTACCCAGCAAACAGTTTATGTTGGACAAAATGTAACCTTTTCAGTTACAGCTAGTGGAAATAATTTAACTTATCAATGGCAAAAAAACGGTACAAATTTGACCAACAGTACCCACATTTCAGGCGCAACATCTTCTACATTACAAATATTTAATGTAACAACGTCTGATGTAGGTCAATACCGTTGTATTGTCACAGGAAGTTGTGGTTCAGCCACTTCAAATGCAGTTACACTTGATGTATTAACTGGAATTGAAGAAGACAATGCTGTTCCTTTTACCATTTATCCCAATCCGTCCGATGGGATCTTTTTTATTAACTTTGGTAATGAAGAATTTAATGGGAATCTTTCTATCTTCGATAGTCAAGGAAAACTAGTTATGTGGGAAAAACTCGAAAATATTCATGAAAAACGAATTTCTTTAAATTATTTGACTGCAGGTCAATATATTTTACTCATTCAAACCAATTCCCATGTTTATGTAAAACACTTGCAGATTAAATAACCAATGATTAGTTTCTCAGAAGCACTTCAGGTAATAAAATATGTGGCAGCCCACCTCTCAGAAGAAAGGTGGGCTGCTGGTTCCGGGGGGAATATTTCCATTCGTATTCCAATCCCTCCCTTCATCAATGAAATAACTCAATACCTTACATATAAAAAAACTTTTTTAGACCACAACCCTTTTCCAGCACTTGTCGACCATATGCTTGTAGTTACCGCAAGCGGCAGTTCAATGACAGTAGTAGCATCCAATCCTATAAAAAACATAGTAGTATGTAACTTCAATAATAACAATATTGAAATTTTTTCATCCAAAGAAAATTCTCTCCCAACTTCTGAGTGGAAAAGTCATTTCTCTATACATGAGATGCTGGTTAGGGAGAATAAAAAAAGCCACATTGTTGTTCATTCACATATCCCTACGCTTATTGCGTTCTCGCACCATAGAAGTGTTCGCAAAATAAAAACTCAACAGGTCAATAGAATTTTATATTCAATGCTTCCTGAACTTTTAATCAGTTTACCAGAAGGATTAGGTTTAATTCCTTTTTATCTGCCAGGTTCTGAAGAATTAGCAAAAGAAACCGTCGAAGTATTCAAAACAAAGACTACAGCTCTATGGATAAACCATGGAATCATTGCTCATGGAGATAATTCAATTTCTTTAATTGAAAGATTTACTCTCCTCGAAGCAGCTGTCCAAATTTATCTCTCTGCTCAACAGTTGAGCAAATCCAAACCATATCTCCTAAAAGAAAATACAATCAAAAAGTTAAAAGAAATTTTTTCGAGCTATCCGAGAAAATGATTTTTAAACAAACACTTTTTTTTAAAGCAAAATATATACATGTTAAGCTGGGCGATTTAATGTTTTAAATAGTTCTATTTTCTTTAAAATTTGTTTTGAAAAAATTAATTTTGTATTACAAAAATTTAAATACCATGAAAATCAAAGGGGCATTATTAATGGGTAGTTTAGTCCTGTGGTTCTGGGCAGCAGGACAATCCATTCAGCAAAAACCAGCCCAAGCTCAAGCACAAGCCAACAACATCGTCGTACACCCTAGCATCATCAAATATCCTGTCTATTTCGATGTCTCCCCTCCACTTCGCGAACTAGGCGTCGACCCTCCTAAACTTAAAGGTGAACGCGTCGACGTAAAAAAACCTCCTCTCCACCCTCACACTCCTCTTAAATGGGACGACATCGACCCTGTCATCCAAAAATTTATGCCCGCTAACAAAGTCGCTCCCACCATCATTAAAAACTTCGCAGGTCCCTCGAATGGTAGCTTCCCTCCTGATGCTAACGGATCAGTCGGACCAAACCATTACTTCCAAGCCTACAACGTACAATATAAAATCTACGACAAAAACGGTAACTCCGTTGCAGGTCCTACCAATTACAACTCCCTCTTCAGTGGTGTAACCGGGGCTTCCTACAACGACGGCGACCCCATCATCATCTACGACGAACAGGCTCAACGCTGGCTCGCAGCTGAATTCTCCATCAGCGGCTCCAACGACTATATGCTCATCGCCGTCAGCCAAACCAGTGACCCTACCGGTAGCTGGTATCGATGGTCCTTCGATGTAGACGATATGCCTGACTACATGAAATTTGGCGTCTGGCGTGATGGCTATTACATGGCCACCAATACCCCTAACGGTAGAGATGTTTATGTCTTCAACCGCGATGCCATGCTCGCCGGTAACTCTAACCCCGCTATGATTGGCTTCCAAAACCCAAACAGACCTACAACTCCAAGTGGCTTCCACTGTATCATGCCCGTCGACAACGATGGTGCTTTCGCTCCTTCTGGTTCCCCTGCCCTCTTCCTCACCATCAACGATGATGCTTGGGGCAGCAGCTCCACCGACCAACTTTGGCTTTACGCCCTAACCGTCAACTGGTCTAACCCCTCTGCATCCACTTTCTCCCGCATCCAAACTATCAACGTCCCCTCCTTCGACGCCGTCTTCGGCTCCAACTGGAATGATATCTCTCAACCCGGCACTACACAAAAACTTGACGCCCTTAGCGAAATGCTCATGTATTCCGTAAAATATAGAAACTTCGGCAACGGCGATGAAAGAATCGTCGCCTGCCACTCCGTCGATGTAGGTGGCCAAAAAGCCGGTATTCGCTGGTACGAACTCAAAAAAAATCAGTCCTCCGGCCAATGGGAACTCCGTCAATCCGGCACCTTTAGCCCTGACGCTAACAGCCGTTGGAACCCCTCCATCGCTATCAACAAAAACAAAGATATCGCCGTAGCTTATAGTATTACAGGCTCCTCAACAAACGTCTATCCAGGCCTCCGCCTCACAGGACAAACCGCAGCTTCCAACGCTAACAGCACTGGCACCTTCGATGTCGATGAAACCGTCATCGCTGACGGCGTAACCTACCAATCTTCATATAACCGTTGGGGTGACTACGCCCTCATGTCCGTCGACCCATCCGACGAAGAAACCTTCTGGTTCAGCTCTTCTTACATGGGCATCAGTGGCGACCACTCCAATAAAAGCACTCGCATCGTCGCTTTCAAATTCCCCTCCACCTCCAACGACCCTACCAACTTCACTGCTACCGCCGTCTCCTCCTCTCAAATCAACCTCTCCTGGACCCTCAATGCTAACAATGACCCCGTCCTCCTAGCTTACAACACCTCCCCAACCTTCGGCACCCCAGCTAACGGTACTGCTTATTCCGCAGGCCAATCCATACCCGGCGGCGGTACCGTCCTCTACTACGGCACCGCAACTTCTTTCTCCCATACCGGTCTTAACCCCAATACAACTTACTACTACAAATTATGGAGCAATACCGGTAGCTATGTCTGGAGCTCCGGAGTCACAGCTCAAGCTACTACCCCAACTGCTCCCATCAATACTTTCCCCTTCACTTGGGACTTCGAAAACTCCTCAGACTTCACTACTGACTTCTCTCCATGGACCACCGTCGACGGCGACGGAAAAACTACATATAGCAGCACCGATTGCAATTTCACCGGAGAAGGTACCGCCTTCGCTTGGATGTGCATGAACCCCTCCGCTAGCAGTTGTACCATCAACGGCAATAACGCCCATGGCGGTCAACGCTGTGGCATGGCTATTTGCCCATCCGATGCCTCCGCTAGCAACGATTGGTTCATCTCTCCACCTATTCAACTCGGAACTAACTCTTCCTTCTCCTTCTGGGCTCTTAGCCCTAAACCAGGCACCTGGGGAAACGACGAATTTAAAGTCCTCGTCTCCACCACCAACAACAACCCCTCAAGCTTCACCCCCATCAGCGGCTCTAACCCAGTTCAAGCCCCCCCTACCTGGACTCAATTCACCTATGACCTCTCAGCTTATGATAACCAAACCATCTATCTCGCCATCCAACATACCTCTACCGACAAATTTATGCTCTGGATCGATGACCTCGTCATCAATTCCACCTCTTCCAGTTGCACCCCACCTTCTATTACCACCCAACCTCTATCACAAACAGCCTGCCAAGGATCCAATGTAACTTTCTCCGTCTCTGCCTCCGGCACAGCTCCTCTCTCTTATCAATGGAAGAAAAACGGTATCAACATTTCGGGAGCAACATCTCCTACCCTTACCCTTAACAACGTATCCTCATCCGATACAGGTTCCTACACTTGCGTCGTCTCTAACTCCTGCGGCAATGTAGAAAGTCAAGCAGCTACACTTACCATTAATCAAGCTCCTTCTATTACCACCCACCCTCAATCAATAAGCGCTTGTTCAGGTTCAAATGTAACATTCACTGTAGCAGCCTCTGGCACTGCACCATTAACCTATCAATGGAAAAAGAATGGATCAAACATAGCGGGAGCCACTTCTTATTCTCTAACTCTTAACAATGTATCATCAAGCGATGTTGGATCGTATAGTTGTGTTGTTACAAATGCTTGTGGTACAGTTGAAAGTCAAGCTGCTACTTTAACACTCGATCAACCACCTCTCATCACAAGTCAACCCAGCTCCCAAAATGCTTGCGAAGGATCAAGTGTAACATTCAGCATATCAGCATCTAGCAGTTCCACACTAACTTATCAATGGAAGAAAAATGGCACTGATATTCCAGGTGCTACTTCTTCCACACTCACCCTAAACAATGTAACTGCAAGTGATACAGGTACATATTCCTGCGTAGTCACTCATTCATGTGGTAGTGTAGAAAGTCAACCCGCTACTTTAACTATAGATCAAACACCATCCATAACAACCCAGCCTGTTTCACAAAATGTTTGTCAAGGAAGTACTGTTACCTTTACCATTTCAGCAACAGGAACTTCTCTCACTTATCAATGGAAGAAAAACGGAAGTAATATAGCTGGAGCAACTTCGCCCACATTAACTTTAAATAATGTCACCAGTAGTGATGCTGGAACATATCTTTGCGTTGTATCAAATAGTTGTACTACACTTGTTAGTCAGCCAGCAGTTCTAACCATAGACCAAGTTCCTACTATTATTACACAACCAGTAAGTCAAACAGTTTGTGAAGGTGATGCTGCCATGTTTATGGTTACAACTTACAGTATTTCACCTACTACATACCAATGGAGAAAAAATGGCATCAACATCCCTGGTGCGACATCTGCAACCCTTACCTTAAATAATGTAACTGCAAACGATGCAGGCATTTACACATGTGTAATTACAAATACATGTGGATCAATAATAAGTGATCCTGCTACTTTAAGTGTAAATCCTGCTACTCAAATTACTTCTCAACCATCAGACTTAATTATTCCAGAAGGGCAAACCGCAACATTCTCGGTAGTAGCCACAGGTAATAATCTACTCTATCAATGGCAGAAAAACGGTGCTAACTTAACAAACAATTCCCACATTTCTGGAGCAACTTCTGCTACCCTTCAAATATTCAATGTTACTACTGCCGATATAGGACAATACAGATGTTTAATTACTAGCTCATGCGGCGTAGTTATTTCCAATCCGGCTATGCTAGATGTTTTGACAGGTATTGCTAACAACGAAAAGGCTCCATTCTTAATTTATCCTAATCCTTCTGATGGAGTATTCTTCGTTAACTTTGGTGATAAAGAGTTCAACGGAACGATATCCGTCTACGATGCACAAGGAAAACTCGTTTTCTGGGAAAAGATAGAGAACATAAAAGAAAAACGCATTTCTCTCAATCATCTAACTCAAGGTCAATATATCCTTCGCATAGAAGCTAACGATAAAACTTACATTGAACACTTACAAATCAAATAGAAACTCTTAACCCTAAAAATGAAGCCCACCACTAGGTGGGCTTTTCTTTTAAATTTAAAAAATTTTATAAAACTCTTACTTATTCAATAAGTCTTGAATGAGGTGAGCAGCTTCATCAATTTTTACAGCAGAATATACTTTTAAGCCACTTTCAGCAATAATTTTTTTGCCTTCTTCTGCGTTCGTACCTTGAAGCCGAACGACTATGGGCACTGGAATTTCCCCAATATTCTTATAAGCCTGGACGATACCGTTTGCTACACGATCGCAACGAACAATTCCACCAAAAATATTTACAAAAATCAATTTAACATTTGGATCTTTTAAAATTATTCTAAATCCTTTTTCCACTCTTTCTACATCAGCACTTCCCCCAACATCTAAAAAATTAGCTGGTTCTCCACCACTCATTTTTATAACATCCATCGTAGCCATAGCAAGTCCTGCCCCATTTACCATGCATCCAACATTTCCTTGTAATTTAATGTAATTCAGCTTATATTGACTTGCCTCTATTTCGAGGGGATCTTCTTCATCTGGATCGTGCATTGCTTTTATATCTGGATGGCGATATAAAGCGTTGTTGTCAATCACAACTTTGGCATCTGCAGCAAAAATTTTCCCATCAGAAGCTTTTAATATTGGATTAATTTCAACCAGGCTTGCATCTATAGCTACAGCTGCTTTATATAAGTTCATAATGAAATTTACCATGTTTTGAAAACTTTCTCCACTTAAACCCAGATTGAAAGCTATTCTTCGAGCTTGGTAGGGCATAAGTCCAAGGGTTGGATCAATGAATTCAGAAAATATAAGCTCTGGTGTTTGCTCAGCAACAGTCTCAATTTCCATCCCCCCTTGAGGAGAATACATCATCATATATTTCTCCTGAGACCGATTTAGTAAAAAGCTCATATAAAATTCCTGAGGGTGTTCGGCACCTGGATAGTAAATATTTTGTTCTACCAAAACTTTACGAACCAACTTGCCTTCAGCCGAAGTCTGAGGAGTCACTAATCGACTTCCCAAAAGCTGTTGAGCAAAATGTTTGACTTCATCTATACTTTTAGCTATTTTTACTCCTCCAGCTTTGCCTCTTCCGCCAGCATGAATCTGTGCTTTAATTGCCCATTTATCAGATCCAGTCTCTTCTTGAACTTTGCGAGCTGCATCTACCGCTTCGTCAGCATTGTAGGCAACATAACCGACGGGCACTACGACCCCATATTGTTTTAACAAAAATTTTCCTTGAAATTCATGTAAATCCATATATTACTTTTTGCAAAAATATGCAAGAAAAAAACATCAATGAATATCACAACTAATATATAATTTTGTCCAAGCTTACACATATATGAAAATCCTCGACGACAAAAGCATAAAAAGCATACCCGAACAAGAGGAAATAGCTTCCACTGTAGGTACATTCGATGGAGTGCATCGTGGGCATCAACTTATCCTTCAACAATTAATTGACATTGCTACAAAACTTGGATATTCATCGCTTTTGTTTACATTTTTACAACATCCGCGCCACGTACTTTATCATGAAAACAATGAAGTAGGCTTACTTACAACTGTTGAAGAAAAACTTTACTTGCTCAAAACATTTAACATACATTATGTTTTTCTCAAAAATTTTACCCCCGAATTTGCTCAATATACACCGTTTGAATTCATCGAAAATTACTTATACCATAAACTCCATGTAAGAGCTCTTGTTGTGGGCTATGATCATTCCTTCGGAAAAAATAGAGAAGGGTCTATCGAAACACTTGAAAATATTAAAAAAAGTTTACAGCTAAACTTCAGTTATGTTGAACCTCTCGAAATTGATGGACTTATCGTAAGCTCCTCCACCATAAGAAAATTACTCATGCGAGGAGAAATATCCCTAGCGAATAGATTACTAGGACACCCGTATTTGATAATGGGAACAGTAACCCACGGCGACCATAAAGGAAACGAATTAGGTTTTCCCACTGCTAATATTTTAGTGCTTCATCCATACAAATTATTACCCAAAAATGGAGTTTACGCTGCCACCATCGAAATAAAAGACCATACTTATTTAGGGATGGTTAACATAGGAACCAGGCCTACTTTCGATGGTTTAAATACACGTATAGAAGCACATGTTTTTGATTTCAGCGAACAAATCTATGGACAACAAATTAACCTTCACCTCCACGAACGGCTACGAGATGAAATTAAATTTTCTTCTACAAATGAATTAATCTCCCAACTCAAAAAAGATAAGGCTAAATCGCTGGCAATCCTTGCTAATGTTAGAATATGAATAAAACAACATATTTGCATTTTTATTAATTCCTTTTACTGCTTCCCATCCTATTTTCCCCCTATTCATCAAAAGCACAAGATTTTGACTATAGCTAATTAAAAAGTTATGAAAACCTGACCTATATAAAACAAAATCCCGACAATTTTTTTTACATACAAATGAAACACAAAGGATTAAAAGAGATCCACCTCAGGTGTTTGCCTGCAAAAATCTTATTTATTTAGATTTAAGTTTTAATAAAATTAAATCTATCCACCCGAAATAGGCAAACTCACCCATTTAAGTGTCTTGAATCTAGGGAATAATAAAATTAAACAACATTTCACCAGAAATTAAAAACTGTAAAAAATTACGCACTCTTATCCTTCGATTCAATGAACTTTGACAAATTCCCCCTGAGATAGGATTTTTACCCAAGTTGGTATATTTAAACTTAGCTGGAAATTACCTAAATATTTTGCCAGAAACAATGAAAAATCTTCAAAGCCAACTGAAATATTTTGACATGCGAGTCATAACCTTATCGAGGCAAGAACAGGAAGACATTGAAAAGATGCTGCCCAACACCAAGATTTTTTTTAGCCAAAGTTGCAACTGCATGAAATAAAAATACTATTTTTGCAAAAAACATGACACAAAAAACCTCCGACAAAAAAATAGGCTCTGTCTTTGGAAAAGTCAATTATTTGTTAATGTTAGTTGGAGTAGTTTTAATGGCATTAGGGTATTTACTCATGATAGGTGGAGGTTCGAATGATCCCAATGTTTTCAATCCTGAAATTTTTTCACCACGTCGTCTTACCCTTGCACCTATTCTTATCATTGCTGGTATTGTGGTCAATGTGATAGCCATTTTATATAAATCTAATCGCAATAGAGAATGACTATTTTCGATGCTGTTATCCTTGCTATTGTCGAAGGATTAACAGAATTTTTGCCCGTTTCGTCAACAGGTCATCTAATTTTAGTAGGCTCTTTGCTACACCTTGAATCCACTGATTTTGTTAAAACTTATATTGTCTCTATACAATTTGGTGCTATTCTATCGGTAATACTGCTTTACTGGAAAGAATTTTTTAAATCCTTAGCATTTTATTGGACATTGTTTATTGCTTTTTTACCTGCTGTTATCCTTGGTCTTTTGTTTCACTCTTACATTGAAGCTTTTTTGGGAAATGTTTTCATGGTAATAATCAATCTCCTCGTGGTAGGTATTATTCTTTTATTTATCGATAAGCTTGGGAACCATCAAATGGAAAAACAAATCACAACAAAAAATGCTTTTATCATTGGCTTATTCCAGGCACTAGCGATGTTTCCGGGCGTGAGTCGATCCGCAGCTACCATCATTGGCGGTCTTTCTCAAAAGCTTTCGCGAAAGCAAGCTGCTGAATTTAGTTTTTTCCTTGCAGTCCCAACCATTGCGGCAGCAGCATTTCTCGAAATGTATAAACATTTTTCCGTGATTTCCGAACCGTATCATCTGAAACTTATCCTTTTAGGCAATGCTATTTCATTTATAGTTGCCTGGATTGTAATTAAAATATTTATCCAGTTTTTAGTAAAGCATGGGTTCAAAGTTTTTGGTTGGTATCGTATAATTTTAAGCCTAATCTTTCTATTGCTCATTGTCTTAAATGTGAATTTAACAAATATTTAAGCCATGTTTGACTTTGAAAAAGGAGAAATTCTCCTCATCGATAAACCATACACTTGGACATCTTTCGATGCTGTTAACTACATCAAGCAAAACTTATACAGACTTTTTAAAAAAAACATTAAAATGGGTCACGGAGGCACCCTTGACCCGCTGGCGACGGGTTTACTTATCGTACTTACTGGGAACAAAACCAAAATGGCAAACAAAATTCAAAGTTTACCTAAAACATACGAGGGAACTTTTATCCTAGGGGCATTCACTCCTTCGTTCGATAAAGAAACAATTAACGAAATTGAAGAAGGCTACCCTATCGACCATATAACCCCTGAACTCATTTATGAAAAGGCTAAAGAAATGATTGGCAACCAAATGCAAATGCCGCCCCAATACAGTGCCATAAAAGTGAACGGCAAAAAAGCTTACGAATATGTCCGAAGTGGCAAGACCATCCACCTTACCCCACGCCCTATTACCATTTATGAATTTGAAATTTTGCGGATCGAACTCCCCGAAGTTGACTTTCGAGTCGTATGTAGTAAGGGCACATACGTTCGCTCCATAGCTAGAGACTTTGGAGATGCTCTTAACACATCAGCCTATTTGGGCTCCCTTTGTAGAACACGCATTGGCAAATACAAACTCGAAGATGCCATGCACCCCAAAGAATTTATTATGCTCGTTGAAAAATTAATTGAAAACAATGTTCTTAAGCCATGAAAAATAGTATTCAATTTTTAATGGTAATTGTTCTTTCTTTTCTTTCCTGTTCAAAAAATTCTTCTAAAACATCATCTTTTCAAACAAAAAGCCATCACGAGATCTATCAAATCAAGCAGATTGTTCTCATTTACGAAGATGTCCCTAGAAAAAAAGAAGATGAAATCCGCAATTTCAAGGCCACTATTGACTCTTCAACGATAAGAGTTAAAGTGTATAATTCCCAAAAAGTATTTCACGATACCACACTTGTTCCTGATCGCAATTTTTTCACTTCAATGTGTAAACTCATTGACTCCTTACAGCTTGAAAAAAATGCTGAAGTATTTGAGTCAGGTTGCGATTCAGGAAGAAATTATAAAGTTCGTCTTTTCGACAAAAACAATAACATCCTATTAGATGGATATGCTTATTACTGTGGCAAACTTGCAGCAGGTAATTTAAAAGGCGATCCTAGACCTTTGTTTGATAAATTAAAGCGAGTCTCAGGCTTTAATAAACTTCTTCAATAATGTCTCAAACCTATGTTGTTTGTGATGTTGAAACAACTGGTGGCAACGCCGATTCAAGTCGCATTATCGAAATAGCCCTCGTCAAAATCGAAAATAATAAAATTACCGATACTTTTCAAACTTTAGTTAATCCAGGTATTAAAATACCACCTTTCATTACTCAGTTAACCGGTATAACAGACTCAATGGTCAAGCATGCACCACGGTTCTCCGAAATTGCTGAAGATGTGCTTGATTTCTTAGGGGATGCTCATTTTGTTGCTCACAATGCAAGATTTGACTATAGCATGTTAAAAAAAGAATTTGCTAGAATTGGTATCCATTTTGAACGAACTATAATTGACACGCTTGCTCTTTCTAGGGAATATTTTCCCGATCTTCCCAAATATAAACTCCAAGAACTCGCTAACTGGCTTGAACTTCCTCTTGAGGACCATCACCGTGCTCTTTCCGACGCCCTTGCCACTGCCCATTTGTTACTAAAAATTCTTTTTCTGCAAGAAAATAGTTCAGAAAACCATATAAAACAACCCTGGGAAGATCTCCCCGAAAAAAATGGAATTTTTTATTTTTTTGATAAAAATGATACTTTAATTTTTTTAGATCACCACCCCAACGTTAAAAAAGGAGTTACCCTTCATCTTCGTTCTAAGTCAAAAGCTAACAAGTTTATTCAAGAGCATTACCAGCGACTAGATTTTAAAGTTACCAACAGCGAACTTATTTCCACTTTGCTGGCATGGGCTGAAGAAAAATCCTTGCACCCCCTCTTGCCCCGCAAAAATCCTTTTTCAGGTAAATTTGGCATTTATTCAAGCATCGACGAGAAAGGATATATTCACTTTCGGGTTAGACCATTCTCTTCATTGAAAGAACTCCCTTTTGCTCTTTTCGATAACGTAGAAGAAGCCCGTCATTTTCTCTTGATTCACTGCTCCGAGCATAGACTTTGTGAAACTTATTGCCATCTAACAAAAGAAAAACCCTGTCCTGCTTTTTTCCGCCATGAGTGCCAAGGTGCATGTATTGGTCAAGAGCCTCCTGACGCATATAATGTCAAAGCTGAAACTTTCATGAAATCTTTGCTTTTTAACAATGAAACATTACTTCTTATTGAAAAATTCCAGACCAACCTTTCTCCTATCATTTACATTGAAAATGGAATTTTCAAGGGCTATGGATACCTTTCGCCTGAAACGAATATCCATTTACCTTACGAAATTGAAAACTACACGAAACCTATTAATTTTCCTTCGCTGGAACTAACTAAACTTTTAAAAATAACGCTTCAAACAAAAAAGATTTCATATAAGATAATCAAATTTAGGCAACTTACTTGATGTAACCACTACATGTTGCTGTGCCGTACGGTATACTTGATGATTCAGTAAAAACAGTTTTCGACCCTTTTAGAATTTCTACTTTAACATTTCCTTGATCTGTATTGTTTTTAGCCTGCAAAAATACATAAGTATTTGGCTTCACTTTAAATTCATATTTCCATGGTAAATTATTTTCTGAAACTCCCTTTATCTTGTTTGAACCTGTTTCATCGCGATACATGATAATTACTTCCTGGGCTGTTCCACTCACACGGTAAGTAATTTTCGACTTAATTACAATGGGCCAATTATTTTTTTCACAACCCGTAAACAAGGTAAAAACACTAGCCAACATAAACATCAAAAATAATTTCTTCATATCAAATTATTTTTGAGCGAATTTACTCATTTTTTTATTATCAAAAGTTTTTTAGTTGAATTTTTTCGAACATAGATAAAAAACAATCCTAAAATGAAAAGAGTAACAGAAACTCCTAATACAAGGGAAAGGTTATAGGGTAGAGATAGCGTTTCAGGTGCAAAGAAAAAATAGGTTGATGTAACCATTGTCATAAATGCAGCGGGTAATAAAGATATCCAATAAAATTTGTTCTCCCTGAACAAATACACAGTAACAGCCCACAATGTAATAGTAGCAAGCGTCTGATTGCTCCAGGCCATGTATCTCCACAAAATGTTATAATTTATCTGGGTTAGGAAAAATGAACCAACAAATAAAAATACTGCAATTAATAAGCGATTTTTAATCTTCGTTTGAGAAATAGAAAAAGCATCTGCAATGATAAGACGAGCTGAACGAAATGCGGTATCACCGCTTGTAATGGGAGCAGCTACCACGCCTAGCAAAGCTAAAATAGCACCCAAACGACCTAATAATGTATTTGAAATCAAATTAACAACATAAGCTGCCGTTCTTCCTTCTTTTCCCATCACCTCATTAAGTCCTTCAATGCTACCAAAAAAAGCCATAGCAATAGCAGCCCAAATCAGAGCAACTATACCTTCCATGACCATTGCCCCATAAAAAACAAATCGTCCTTGCTTTTCATTTGTGATGCACCTAGCCATCATAGGACTTTGCGTAGCATGGAAACCACTTACCGCTCCACAAGCTATCGATATGAACATGAGGGGGAATATAGGCATCTTGTCCCCGAGATAATGATGATTGTATAAGTTACCCCAAACTTCAGGAACCTTATATCCCTTAACAATCATAGCAATGAAAATGGATATAGCCATAAAAAACAACAAAAATCCAAAAATGGGATAGATACGTCCGATAATTTTATCGATGGGAAGAAGTGTAGCTAAAAAGTAGTAAATAAAAATTACGATAGCCCAAAAAGTTGTATTTATAGGAATATTAACACCACCCACATGAATATTTGCATGAAAAATGCTAGCTAATATCTCTGCAGGGCCTAACATGAAGACAGCTCCAACCAAGATCATGAGTACAACGGTAAAAAATAACATGAATTGTTGAAGAGCTTTGCCTAGGGTTTTTCCAACAATATTGGGTAGACTTGCCCCATCCATCCGAACACTAATCATACCTGATAAATAGTCATGAACAGCACCTCCTAAAATATTTCCAAAAACAATCCACAAAAAAGCAGAAGGACCCCACAATGCACCAGCTACAGCACCGAAAATAGGTCCAAGTCCAGCAATGTTTAAAAATTCAATTAAAAATGTTTTGTAAATAGGCAATGGAACGTAATCCACATCATCCCTCAATCGAATAGCAGGCGTAGGCCTCGAACTATCCATGCCAAAAACTCTTTCCACCAATAAACCATAAGTGAAATAACCTACAATCAACAAAAGAATGGATCCCAGAAAGGATATCATTTTTTTGCAAAAGTATAAAAAAAACATAATGAATTATCGTTAGTAAAAATGTATGATAATTGAAAAATTGTATTTTTGCAAAAATTCAACGTATGAAATGCCCTGAAAATTTAAGGTACACACAAGAACATGAATGGATCAAAAGTGAAGGTGAAATTGCCTACGTTGGGATCACTGATTTTGCTCAATCAGAATTAGGTGATATCGTATTTGTTGAATGCGAAACAGTTGGTGAAAAGCTAAGTGCAGGTGATCCCGCATGTACCATCGAAGCCGTAAAAACAGTAAGCGATGTGTTTATGCCTGTTGCTGGAGAAGTCCTAGAATTTAATGAAAAACTTTCCTCTAACCCTGATCTAATCAATAAAGATCCTTACGGCGAAGGATGGATCGTAAAAATTAAGCCTACCAACATGGAAGATATAAATTCACTTCTAACGGCTGAAGAATATAAAAAGTTAATTGAACATTAAATATAATCAAATGTATGGAAATCAAAAAAAATCCAAGAGTAGATTTAGAAAGAAAAAAAAGATTGTTTTTTGAAATTGGTTTAGCTATTTCACTTTTATTAACTCTTGGAGCTTTTGAATATAAAAAGTACGACAAACCAATCCAAACCAATTTTACTCCTCAAGTTGTAAATTATACAGAAGAAGCTGCAGAAATTACCCGACAGGAAAAACAAGAACTACCAAAACCTGCTCCTACTACAAAAATTGAACTTGTTGAGAATACTGTTGATGTGCAAGATGAACTAGAAATAAATGCAGAAGATAACCAAAACCAAGCAGTTGAAACTTTTGTTGCACAAGAGACTAAGGAGGAAGAACCTCAAATACAAGAACAAGAAATTTTTGTTTTTGTAGAAGAACAACCTGAATTTCCAGGCGGCGAAGAAGCCCTCATGAATTACTTAATTTCTAATATTCATTACCCAGAACAAGCAAAAGAACTCGATATACAAGGAACTGTTATTATTGAATTTGTTGTTGAAACAGACGGAAGTGTTACCAATGTCGTTGTAAAACGTGGCATTGGTGGAGGTTGCGACGAAGAAGCTGTTCGCGTTGTAAAATCTATGCCCAAATGGAAGCCAGGTAAGCAACGTGGAAAACCTGTCCGCGTACGTTATACCCTACCTGTTCGCTTCCAATTGAAATAACTCTACTTCCCGATCGACGCAATTATTTGCAATCTTATACAAGGTTTTTTCCCCTTCTATGTTCTGGTAGTTAGTTTTGGTGGTATCGTTTTACCCCGAAGTATAATGCAAACAGGAAGCTTTGAATGTTACTATTTTATTTGCTTTAATCCGAAAACTTTGTGAGTCAGCAAAAGATTGTTTCCAAAATAATGAGATATCATTTTTGCAAAAAACTCAAAATAAAACACAACACAACGTTTTATCATTAATAAAGCTAAAGATATGAAAATTCTTACAAGTTATATAATTCCACGTCAATGAGTTAAAGTATATGGAAGCAAAAAATTCCAAAATCGATTTAGAAAAGAAAAGAAGGATAGTTTTTAGAATTAGATATTTTTTTTGCTGCACTAACACCTTTAGCTTTTGAATACAAACAACTTAAACCAAAAACTGATTCCAACACAAAAGTAATGAATTTATTCTCCCTATAAAAGCACCATCACTAAATACATTAGACATCTTTTTTCCAATTGATCTTTTCGAATTTCCTGATGCGATAGATTCCCTCATTAAGTTATAAACTTCCAATATTCTTAACCCTGAAAAAACAAAAAATCAGGATATTGAAGGAAGAGTTATCATTGAATTTATTATTGAAGCAGATGAGAGGATTCCCCATGCTGTTGTAAAGAGAGGAATAGGGTAAGACGATGTGGTTGTACGTGTTATTCAATTCATGCCAAAAAGGAAGCCAGGTAAGCAAGGTGGAAAATCCGTCCGCGTGCTCTATAGCGTTTCCATTCTCCTTAAAATAGGTTGTTTATTTTGTAGTAGCAATTACAAGTCAAACATATTCAAGTAAGATTTCCTTACCTTTTGTTGTTTATAATACTTTCTAAATTTAATATGTTTGCAAAAAACAAGCTATGAAAAAAAATGTGCTTATCATTTATCTTCGTCAAAGAAAAGAAACAGCAGAACAAGTTCAAAAAATTTTAACGGCCTGGGGTTGCCTCATAAAAACTCGTCTTGGTATTCACGACGGTGTGCTTGAAAATTGTAGTGAAAACGGATTGATTTTTCTTGAACTGGTAGGCGATCATGCTCAACACGAAGAACTTACAAGAAAATTAAATCTCCTCAAAGGAGTAACAGCAAAATTAATAACGCTAGAACTGAAAGAAGAATAAATTTCTATCTTCGATAAGGTGTAAAGCCAGCTTTTTTAATTAATCGTTGCATTTTTTCTTCACTTGGAAAAGTAGAATTAATACCGCCAGTAATTACATTTTCTTCAATCATGATACTTCCCATGTCATTGGCTCCAGCATGTAGGGCCATGATGGCTGTTTCTTCGCCAACGGTTAACCATGAAGCTTGTATGATAGAAATATTTTGAAGCAAAATTCGAGCGAGTGCAACTATTTTCAAATAAGTTACGGGCGTATGAGGTGAAACAAAGAGTGACTTTTGCATGCGATCATTCCCTGACATGTATGGCCAAGCTATGAACGCAACAAAACCAGGACTGTCCAAAGGTTTTTCTCTTTGCAATACATAAATTTTACGAAGGTGTGCGATGCGTTCTTCCCATGTTTCAATGTGTCCGTACATCATGGTAGCAGAAGTGGGGATGCCCAACTGGTGAGCGATACGCATAACTTCCAACCACTCATCACTTGATAGTTTAGCAGGAGAAATAATTTTTCTAACTCTATCGACGAGAATTTCAGCACCAGCTCCAGGTAAGTAATCCAATCCAGCTTTCATCAAAATTTGAAGAACCTCAGCTATACTTTTCTTGCTAATCTTGGCCATATGAGCTATTTCATCAGGACTAAAGGCATGAATTTTTATCTGAGGAAAGCGACTTTTTAGAAAACTTAACAAGTCTACATACCAACTAAAAGGCAAATGAGGATGCACACCGCCTTGTAATAAAATCTGGTCACCCTTTTGTTGTACTAACTCTTCGACCTTTTTACCAATTTCATCAAACCCAAGGACGTAAGCGTCAGGGCTTTTCAAAGATCGACTAAATGTGCAAAATGCACATCGAATGGAACAAACATTTGTATAATTAATGTTTCGTTCCACTAAGTACCCAACCTTCCTTTCAGGTTCTAACTGATGTCGAACGGCATTGGCATAAGCTATTAATTCATGAACGGGTATTTGCAATAAAGAAGTCGTAAAATTCTTAAGATTCAGAGCATTTTCGTTTTCCCACAAGGTTAAAAGTTCTTCAATTAATGGTTGAAATTGCATCACATAAATAAGTTGAGAAGCCTAAAAAATAAAGAAGGTTCAATAATAATCATATATATAAGGCCAAAAATTGCTCCTACTAAATGAGCATCATGACCAATGTGATCTGAAGAACGTCGTGACATGTACCATGAATAAGTTATGTAAGCAATTCCAAAAATAAATGCAGGTATAGAAACAGGAATAGGAAAAATCATAAGAGGAGCCAACGGATACATAAGTATAAAAGCAAAAACTATGGCAGATATAGCTCCAGAGGATCCTACAGCGGCATAATGCATATCATCCTTATGCTTACGCAAAGACAACAATGGGCTAAACAACAATCCTCCTACATACAACAATATAAAGTACAAAACTCCATGAGATCCTTTCAACATAATAAGCGAAGCTTCAACGACTTTACCAAATATATACAGGACCCAAAGATTAACGAGCAAATGAACAATATCTGCATGCACTAAACCATAAGTAAAAAACCTATACCACTCCTTATGATAAACTATGGCATATGGCCGAAACATTAACTTACTCATCCAAACGGAATTTGAAAAAGCAAAAATTGAAGTTGTCAGAGTGATGAGAAGAATCAAAAGGGTAAGACTCATGATTATTCTTTTGTAAAATCTATTTCAGAACCCAGGACGCTATGCGGAATGAAATACATGAGTACTTGTACGGCCGATGCAAGAAGAACAACTTTCCAATGCTGAGGATCTTTTCGAAGTTTCCACAAAGCTATAAACCAAAAGATAAGGGACACAGCAGTTTTATTATCAGTTAGATCATGACCTAAAGGCCATCCTGTCCAAAAAGCACCAAAAGCATAATATTGAACTATCGGGCCTAAAATAAGCCCACCGATAAACAAAAACAAAGTAGCAAAATATGAAAATTTCTTCAAGTTTTTTCTCCGAAAGATAGCTTCTAGCCCTGCTCTTATCCCCCAAAAAACTGATTGAATCATCATAAGCACATGAAAAATAAGTATCCACGTAGGCACCTTCCCTTTATATCGTAAAACCACGGATTCAGCAATGTTTTTTTTAACATTTCCATCATAATAAGCTAATGAGTACACGATTTTCCCGGCAGGAGGCAAGGTGGGTAGTTGAAAAAAATACTTTCCATCTTTATATTGCATGGTATCGGTTGCCCAAACATCATAACTTTTAAAGCGTCTGTAAGAAATCAAAAATTTCCCCTGCAATTTTTGAGCTGGAATTTCAACTACAGCTCTTTCTCCACTTGTCCAACTTCGAGGTAGCTTGCACTTTATGATTTGTTGCTCAATCTCCTGTTTTACCAGCTTGGGATAAGTAGGTCCCGTCACCCGCTGATAAAACATAATAATCACTCCTAAAATAATAGCAATTATCCATAAAACATAAGCACGTTGCATCATACTTTTTGACAAAAATACAAGTTAAAATTTTCTCCCGAAGTGATATTTATCAAATTAAACCGTTTTTATCAAAATTTGGGATGTTTTCTTCATAGCCTTCATAATCTTTATCTTTTTTATCAGTACGAGCAACAAATAAATTTTTGACAAATGGATTTTCTTCGCTATTAGGATCATCAATATACTGGTTCATAAAAATTGGATAGGTAACTTCTTTAACAAGGTCTTGAGAAGTTTTTGTCATTTTTTGCTGACCAAAATCATCCACATATTCAAATTCCCAGCTAACCAACGCTACCTTTATTCCTAAAGAATTCATTTTTCTCACGAGGGGATAATAATCTCCATCAGAAGCAATGAGTACAAACACATCAAAACGACGCTGCATTGCCAAGTCTAAAGCATTTAAAGATAACCACACATTGATGCCTTTTTCCATCTTTATTCCTTGAATGGTGCGAATGGGGTAATAGTAGGCCACCACTCCTTCTGCCATTAAAATATCATCAAAAAGTCGATCGAAGTATATTTGATTTCCTTTTGCATCCTTTGCATTAATCCTACTTCTATAATAATGCGCTTCAAAAATTTGGCAATACTGGACGCTTGTTTCCTCTTTTTCGGCTATGAAATTTCTTATAAATTGATGCAAGCCGTTGATGCTAATTCTACTTTGCTTTGGATGAATGTAATTGTAATAATTGCTTACATGCAAAAAATAATTGCCATCGTAAAAAACAGCAATTCTAATTAAATCTGTTTTTTTCATCATACTTTATATTTATAAATTTGCAAACAAAGGTACAAAAATTTCAAAGTTTTGCCAGGGAAAAAAAACTTATGTTTATACGAATTTTAAGTTAGTCCTTATGGAAAAAAAACACATCCATCTTTCGATACATTTAGGCGATATCACAAAATTAAAGGTAGATGCCATTGTTAATGCAGCTAATTCAACACTGTTAGGTGGAGGTGGAGTGGATGGAGCTATTCACCGAGCAGCTGGGCCTGAGCTTCGCGAATACTGCTCGACACTCGGAGGTTGCCCGACAGGCGAAGCTAGAATTACTCCAGGGTTTCGTCTTCCAGCCAAATACATTATCCACACTGTAGGGCCAGTTTATCGCGGCGGAAATCACAACGAACCCGAATTACTCTACAGCTGCTATAAAAATTCAATCCTGCTTGCTCATCAAAACAACATTAAAAGTATTGCTTTCCCAGCTATTAGCACGGGCGTCTATGGCTACCCATTTCGCGAAGCAACTCAAATAGCCATCAAATCTGTAGCCAACACTCTTAAAGAACTTAATTTCCCCCTCATTCATGTTATTTTTGTAACCTACAGTTCCGAAGCATTTGAGATATACAAAGAAGTTTTAACACAACAAGGATTTAAATATGATACATATGAATAAGAAAAAATGGTTTTGGATTGGGGGTATTGCCCTCTTCGTTGGTATAGCAGGAATATTAACTTACCGCTACTTGGCAAATTCTAAATCATACCCACTATGGAAATTTATGCCCCCTGATGCTGTCTTTGTGATTGAAACCGACCATGTGCTGAAAACGTGGGACAATCTACATAACAATAAAATTTGGAATAGTCTACTTCAAGATCCTCTCATGAAAGATATTCAAGAGCAAGCAAGGGAGCTAGATTCTATGCTCCAAGAATATCCAAAGCTATATAGCATGCTAAAAAACCGACCCATGCTCATTTCTTGCCACCTAATTTCTCCAAACTCCTACGATTTTCTTTTTATCATTGACCTCAAAAAAGCTCAATGGGTATCTGTGGCCAAAGAATTTATTTTTTCAGTTGCATCGACCATGGGATATTCAGTTGATAAAGAAAATTTTGAAGGAGAAAAAATATATACCATCCAAAATGCTGGCCCCTTATATATTTCAATGGTTGGAAATATTATTCTTGTTTCTTATACAAAAAGCATAGTTCAACACGCCATTAAAACGAGTCAGCAAAACAATCCATGGGAAAATAATCTGCATTTTAAGCAAAACATGTCTTATCTGGAAAATACTTCCATGAAATTCTATTTTTTTCAACCATACTTTTCCCGATATTTAGCTTATTTCATCGATAATCAAGACTTATTGAAAATGTTTTCTTCCACTTTTTCGATAGGAACTTATAATGTAAACATAGATGATAACACCATTCGGCTGAAAGGTGCTTTGCACCTCAGTGACTCATCTTTTAGTCTGCTCCATGCTTTGAATAAAGTTGAAAAAGGTAACATTTATTCGATGTCTATTGTTCCAGATAATGCAGCTCTCTATGTCTCATTATCCTTCGATGATTTTCATAATTTATTAACTCAGCTTAAGTCCTACTCAAGCTCCGATACAAATCTTCAAGCCTTTGAACCTTACCAGAAACGCATCCAAAAAGCTTTGAAATTATTTGGCATAGACGTTGAAAAACTATTCTTTTCGTGGATTGGCAAAGAAATAGCCATAGTAAAACTCCCTCCATCTCCTAACATACCTGAAAACGACCTACTGTTCATGATTCATGCCAACGACATTGAGAAAGCTTACGAAGGAATTGAAACAATCACGGAAAAAATCTCTCGTTGGCTCCCCATCAAGGATAAAGAAAAAGAATATAACCATTACACCATCCATTATTTTGGTTTAAAAGGATTTTTCAAACTTTTTTTTGGCAAATTATTTAATTCACTTGAAAAACCTTACTACATATTTCTTGAAGATTTCGTAGTTTTTAGCAACTCACCAACGCTACTTATGAAACTTATCGACGCATATTCAAACAATCATACCTTCGAGCACAATGAAAGTTTCAAAGACTTTCTTTCTAACATGTCCGACGAAACAAACGTAAGAATAATTCTACAGGGACCACGAGCTTTTCAACATCTTTATTATTACGCATCTGCAGGACGAAAAAAAGATGTGATGAGCAATCAACTCATTTTTACATCATTTAAATACCTTGGCATAGAACTTTACCGCGCTGAAGACAATATTTACAAAAGCAATATTCTTGCCTATTACGATGAAGATGTAAGTTTTGAAACCTCACTCCTTGACATGGAACGTGATGCAGAAAATCTGTATAAAGACGATTTAGATTCATTACTAGCTATCAAATTTCCTGAAAATGAAGAAGAATCAACACCATTAAAAATCTATTACAATGATGATTTAGATAAATTACTTGCTCAAGGAAAGATGGAAGATGGACAGCCCACGGGTCTTTGGAAATTTTACTATCGTTCGGGAAACCTTTGGGCAACTATTCCTTTTTCTGAAGGAAAACCCGATGGAACAGTGATTGTGTATTTTGATGAAAGTGAACCCATTACAAAAATATCTTGCACGTTTAGTGAAGGAAAACTTGATGGAACATACATCGAATATTATAAAAATGGTGAAATTAAAGCCAAATTAGAATATAAAGAAGGGCTCTTGGATGGCCAAGCTCTTTTCTTCTACGAATCAGGAACTCTTAAAATTGAAGGAGAATACGCAAACGGTGAAAAAACAGGAAAATGGAAACACTACACGGAAACAGGTGACTTAATTACCAAAGAAAAATGGAAACGAGGTAGAAAAAAATAATTAACTCTTCATATTTTTTGCAACCTGCAAACTACCTATGACTAATGATTAAAAATAAATTTTTATAAAAATGTAGGCAAAATTTTGTATTTAAAAAATTAAAAATAAATATCAAAAAACTGATAGCATTAAGAAATACCTTGGCTAAATTATTTTCTTTTTTATTTCACACAAACTCAAAAAAGTTTTGGAAATAACATTCTGCATTGCATGTAATTTTTTTATAAAATAGTGATCAAGATAAGAGAATTTTTTTCTTTATTTTTTCATTTCTATCGAAAGTATAAAAATTACATTTAAATAGTCCATGCTTAAATTTTTTAAAAAAATTTTGTTCACATTTCAAAAAAAATTATTATATTTACGTCGAAAAATTTCATGGATTATGTTAGCGATCGTCAAAAGTTTTATGAGATGCTTGCTTTCTAAAATGCATGTGGGGGGGGTATAATCGCCTCATTATCAATCAGTTGTGTGGTTTTTATGCCTAACATGTTGTTTTCCCAATGGTATTTTTCTTCAGCTAAAGATTCAGCAAGGGGATACTTAGTGCATGCCAA
>Ga0081479_108425_pt1 | contig 59019 bp, 53 predicted proteins | sample MamHotmetagenome_FD_70984 | JGI IMG/M metagenome (GOLD analysis project Ga0081479, IMG submission 70984) | Hot spring cone microbial streamer communities from Mammoth Hot Spring (Liberty Cap Streamers), Yellowstone National Park, USA - T=72 v2... | ecosystem: Environmental > Aquatic > Thermal...
AGGAGGCTCTTGCTAAGCTTGGCAAAATATGAAGGCGCCCAGGGGTCAATTGTTCTTAAAAGATCTTTGTAGTTGTTAGCTCTTTACTCCTACTTGGTCCAAAGGTTTACAACTGGCATGCACCAATCTCCATTAAAGCTTCTCTTTGTGATCTTGGTGCCAATTGGTGCCTGTTTCCGCTTATATTCAGCCCGTCTTAACATGCCAAATACCTTTTCCACTGTTTCCCTATAAAAACCTTTCTTTACAATATCCTCTAGGTGTGAGGGCTTGACAGGATTGGGAAGTTTGGCTATACTTAAGAATAAGCCGGGGTAGCTCAGTCGGTAGAGCAGCGGACTGAAAATCCGCGTGTCCCTGGTTCGATTCCGGGCCCCGGCACCTCTCGCCTTCATGCAAGTCTATCCCATAGCTACCCCTAAAAGGGCAAACCAAAAAAACTTCTCAGTTATCCTCGTCAACCCCCTTTATCCTGAAAACATCGGCGCTACAGCTCGAGCTTGTGCTAACTTCGGAGTAGATGACCTTCGGGTAGTCGATCCTGCAAGCCTCGAAGAACTTCCCATGACCGCAATGGCAACCAAACAAGGGGAAGAGGTCCTGCGAAAGATGAAAATTTTCTCAAGCCTTGAGCAGGCTCTGGCTGACCTTAACTTTGTGGTGGGGACAACAGGACGTTTGGGAAAAAGAAGGCTTGTCTTCCACACCCTGCGGGAGTTTGCCCCTTACCTTTGCGAGCTCTCTTTTAAGAACAAGGTCGGGCTTCTTTTTGGAAACGAACGGCTTGGGCTTTCTAATGAAGAGCTAATGCTCTGCCATGAAGTAATCACTATCCCGACGACAGAAAAGGCATCCCTCAACCTTGCTCAATCGGTCATCCTTGTCCTGTATGAACTCTTCCAAACAGCCTGCGAATTCCATCCTGAAAGACCACCCTTAGCTACCCATGAAGAACTTGAGCTACTCTTCAAGATGATCGAGGAAACCTTAAAGGAAATAGACTACATGCCCCATGACAACCCGACGCTGTGGCTAACCAACATAAGAAGGTTTATCACCCGCAGGGAGCCAACTTCAAGAGAAGTAAAAATCATGATGGGCTTTTGCAGACAGCTCCTCTGGAGGCTTGGCAAGGAGCTTAAGCTTTCCTCACAAGATGAGCAAGCACCTCAAGGTGATAGCTCTGAGGAAACATGTCAAAAAGATAAAGCCCCTGAAGGTCGAAACCAAGGCTAAGCAGAACCTTAACATCCCTCGCCAAGGTTGGAGGGTCGCAAGAGAGATAAAGGATGTGCTTTTCTGCCACATTAGGAAGGTATCTCAGGATATCTTTACAACCACCCCTTGGTGGGTCAAGAAGCACAAGGTCAAAGGTGCGACCTTCCTTTATCATCTCATGAAGACAGGCATGGCTACTCATGGTTCGCAGGTCAAGCCTGCCGTTTAGATTGTTCTTTTTAGCTGTGTATAGACCATCCTCGATCGCCCTTGGGTCGGTGTCAACGCCGAGAAAATCTCCCCCACGAGGAAGCTTAAAGGCTAAGGGTAAAAGGAAATTCCCCATCCCCGCGTGAAGGTCAAGCACCCGTTCACATCCCTGAGCAAGCTCAAACATCTTTTGCTGAATAAGGAGATTAACCTCCCAGTTTGTCTGCACAAAGACCCCAGGTTGAACATAATAGGTAAGGTCAAAAAGGGCTTTAAAGAGGCGTCTACCACCATAAGGGGCATCTTTAGGGAAGGGACCCTCAGGTCTTGCCCCGCGAAGTATGTAGAAGACGGATTTTAAATCTTGAATAGTAAGCAAGCTCTCTACATCTCGAGGAAGAGGCTTTATCATCGTCCAAAAGATAAGGGTTGCCTTGTCTTCAGCCGGGGAATGCTCAATCCTAACCCTTTTCACATAGGGTGAAAGCACCATAAAGGTCGGATGATGGTAAAGGCTTTTTAAGACAGAGTTTAACGTTTCATTAGCTAAAAAGCATTCCTCAATCCTTAAAACCTTGTGGCTTTTCCACTTAACAAAGCCAAGCTTAAAGGGTGGATGTTCAAGCGTGCTTGAGGCCTCAACATGAAGCCTCAGTCTGTTTCGGTAGTGAAAGGGTTTAGAGGATGGATAAACGCCAAGCAATGGGACATCGCTTAGCCCAGCTTGGCGCTGAAAGATGTCGATAAGGACCTCTTTTTTAAGTTCAACCTGCCTTTGATAGGACACATGCTGAAGCTGACAGCCCCCACAGGTCCCATAGTAGGGACAGGGTGGCTCAACTCTATCTTTTGCTTGCGAAATGACCTCTAAGAGTTCAGCCTCGGCGTAATCTTTAGCCTCAGCTGTTATACGAACTTCGACCCTCTCGCCGGGTAAAACATAGGGCACAAGCACAATTTTTCCGTTTGCAAGCCTCCCAAGCCCAACCCCTCCAAAGATAAGCTTTTCGACCTCGACAACCTCAGTTTTCATGCTTGAAATGTCCCCGTTTCAGATAAAAGTTTATCCAAGAGGAGGTGCGGTATAAGGACCAATCCCTTGGTGGGAGATAGGGTGGGTCTTTGGCTAAGTAGCGTTTTATTGTCTCCTTTGGGTCTCCCTGTCTTAAAACCCTCACATACAGGCAAACCCTTTTGTAAGGATAGACCTCGCAGAAGCTGTTTATGCTCCCTCCGCAAGCCCCGTTAAGAATGTATTTTGCGCACTGGCTCTGAGGGCAGATATAGTTGAAATCCCAAAGCGTGCAATCTCCACATTCCTGACAATAAAAAAGCGGTCTTTTTATGGCATACTCTAAGGTTGAGAAAAATTTCTTTAAGGACCTTTTTTTCGTAATCCAGGTGAAAAACTTCAAAAGTGTCGAATATAACGGCGATTTCCTTGAGAAAAAGAGGTTATGAAAAAAGTTGTTGATAAAGTAAGAGAAAGAAAAGCTCTTCTTTGGCAAGGGTTTATCGATGTTAGCTAAGTTTTTCTCTATAAGCTCTCCGTTGTCTTCATAAACTATGTAATCGTCAAATTCGGTCAATAACTCGTAGTAGGTTTCTTCTTTACTTATGATTTCTTGAGCTACACGATGGTAGAGTTCGAAAAAACGCTTCAAAAGGTCCCAGTTTGGTGGAAAACCGCAAAGATGCACTCCTTTGAACCCCATCCTTTGATATATAGCCGTAAGCTTTGCACAAACTTCTAAAGCCATCTCTTCAGAAAAGCCAACTTCTTTAAACCTTTTCCAAACTCGCCTCCCAAGAAGTATCCCCGGTACCCTCCCCCTTAATAAAGCTTTGATTGAAGGTTCTTGAAGGTAGAGGATGCTCGGCAGGATGGGGACTTTTTTAAATTGGCTATCCTCTTCCGGCTTATGAAGGTTTTCATCATTCAGCCTTTCGCTAAAGTATTTAGTCAACCCATCATTGAGTATAAGCTTTAGCTGATAGAGGGTAAAGGGAGAAAAACCAACTTGAGCCATGATAAACCTCGCCCCTGCCTTTAGCTTCCTGTAAAGCTTTAGATACTGCCACCAAAGCTCCTCAATCGTAAGCTTAAAAGGAGAGACAGCGCAACCCTTGAAGAAGGGTATGGGGGGGAGCCTGTTTCCGCCACCTGGTGCCCCTTTTGGGATCTCGACCCCCTTTTCCATTTCAGTAATCAAGCGAAGAAGAAGCACAGAATCTAAATCAAAAACTGGCTTTGCTCGCCCAAGATAGCCGTAGAAGGGATAATCACCCGTTAGCACCAAAAGATTGTGTAGGTTTTCTCGGTCAAGGGCTAAAAGCTCGCTTTCAAGCTGATTTCGGTTTTTGTCTTTGCAAGTGAGATGGATTATGGCTGAAAGCCCGAGGGATTTTATTACCCGTCCAAGGGCAACAGGCGAGAGGGCAGGATGCCCTCCAGCGTTGTCTGTTATGCTAAAGGCAGAAAAATACGCATGTTCTGGAGCCTTCTCAATAAACTTTAGGATAGCGCTAAACTGTTGAGTCCTAATGCTTCTTCCTGGGACGAGCTCAAAGGTAAATATAAAATCCTTCTCTTTGAGGTCCCTCTGGAATCGGTCCATGAAGTAGGGATCACTTTAGGCAAGAAAGAAGATGCCCAAGCTTCTCTTTTTTAGTCTTTAGGTAGTTATAGTTTGTTTCTACAGGGGGGACCTCTACAGGCACCCTTTCCACAACTTTCATCCCATAGCCCTCAAGACCGACGATCTTTCTTGGATTGTTGGTCATGAGCCGCATCTTTTTTACGCCAAGGTCACGAAGGATCTGAGCTCCTATGCCGTAGTCCCGAAGGTCAGGCTTAAAACCAAGGGCAAGGTTTGCCTCAACAGTATCAAGCCCCTCATCCTGAAGGGCGTAAGCCTTAAGCTTGTTCAAAAGCCCGATACCCCTTCCTTCCTGTCTAAGATAGAGAAGAACCCCCTTTCCCTCTTTGGCTATCATCTCCATAGCCTTTTTAAGCTGAACCCCACAATCACATCTCAAAGAGCCAAAAACATCTCCTGTCAGGCATTCAGAATGCACCCGAACTAACACAGGCTCATCCCCAATCTCTCCCATTACTAAGGCTACATGCGTTGCCTGGTCTACAAGGTTTGAATAGGCAATAAGCTTAAAAGTCCCGTAAGGAGTAGGAAGGACGGTTTCAACCTCCCTTTTGACCAAGGACTCGGTGCGAAGGCGATAGGCTATGAGGTCTCTTATGGTGATGATCTTTAGCCCCCATTGTTTAGCAAATTCTTCAAGGTCTGGAAGTCGAGCCATCGTCCCGTCATCCTTCATAATTTCACAGATGACCCCTGCTGGCTTAAAACCGCAAAGTCTTGCCATGTCAACCGCGGATTCTGTATGACCTGCCCGAACTAAAACTCCGCCTTTCCTTGCGATGATCGGAAAGACATGTCCAGGGGTTACAAAGTCCTCAGGCTTGCTGTTGTCATCAATGGCAAGTTTGATAGTGTGAGCCCGGTCATGAGCAGATATACCGGTTGTTACTCCATGCCTTGCGTCTATGGATACAGTGAAAGCTGTGCCGAAGGGGTCCATACCTCTTCTTGGCTGAAGGGTTAAATTTAGCCTCTGAGCTCTTTCCTGGGTTATGGCTAAGCAGATAAGCCCCCTTCCATACTTTGCCATAAAATTTATAGCTTCAGGTGTCACCTTTTCTGCTGGCAAAACAAGGTCCCCTTCGTTCTCCCTATCTTCATCGTCAACCACGATCACCATCTTGCCCTTTTTCAAGTCTTCAAGGGCTTCTTCAATAGTGCTGATGGGCATCCTTAGAACACCTCCCGCATTTTCAATGAATAAAAAAGTTCTGATTATTTTTTTCCAAATTTTGCCTTTAAGCAAGGGGTAGTTAAAAATCAGTATCTTTTAAAGTTTGGTTAAGTGTGGGGAAATTAGCCCATCCAAAAATAAGGCAATGTTACTGTTTATCTTCTTTCTTTATAGTAGATATACCAAGGGGCACATAGAGCGGGCACCATCCGATAATGCTTGTAAGCAAAAATGCCACAGATATTATGCCTAAGACCCAAGCAAGTGTTCCAGAAATTTTTCCAGTTAAAATTAAAATCCCTAAAATAATTGCTATTAAAATTCTTACCGTCCTGTCCAAAGTACCCATGTTCTTTTTCATATTCCAACCTCCTATTCATTAGAGTTGGCTTCTAACTACCTCAAGGGCTTTATCATAATCAGGATGGTTTGTTATTTCAGGCACAATTTCGATGTATCTAATAACATCGTCTTTATCTATTATAAATACTGCTCGAGCAAGGAGGCGAAGCTCCTTTATAAGGATTCCATAAGCCATCCCAAACGAAGCATCTCTATGGTCAGAAAGGACCTTTATTCTGTCAATGCCGGCTGTAGAGCAAAACCTCCCTATGGCAAAGGGTAAATCCATGCTGATATTCATTATCACTACATCATCAAGAAGAGTAGCTGCTAATTGATTAAAACGTCTTGCCTGCATATCACAAACCGGGGTATCAAGAGATGGTGTAGTGCTGATCAGTTTAATCTTTCCCGAAAAATCTTTTAACCTAACTTCTTGTAAATTGCTATCAAGCACAATGAAATCCGGTGCTTTATCTCCAACCTTTACTTCATTACCAACAAGGGTTAACGGTGAGCCCTGAAAAAATACGGTCCTTACCATCTTACACCTCCTTTAATAAGGTTTGTTTAAAAAATAAATCAGCTCATCAAAGGTGTCAAATTTCTGGCAAGAACTTCCTTCACATACTAGTATTCCATCAATGTCCCCCAAAATTACAAATTTAAAAGGTCTAAATAAGCGTAAAGATTCTTCGTAGTAATCTCGTGTTTCAACTTTAAAAATTCCCTTTAAAAAAGAATAAAGACTTATCAAGTAAGAAGATGAAGCAGTAGGTAAATATTCTATGTACGTAGCAAAAGCTTCAAGATTTTCTTTAGCTAAATCTATAAAATTTGTCTTATTAGAAATACTAGCTAATAGAAGCAAAAGATATGGAGCTGAACCGTTTACTGACTGAATAGGAGAATCGGCGATGCTCTTTTTCTTTAACTTAAGTAAACCTTCTCCTTCTCTATCACTATCAAAAAATCCCCCCTTCTCTTTGTCCCAAAATTTTTCTATTGCTTTTTCCATTAAGTCTAAAGAAATTGCTAACCATTTATTCTCTTGGGTTATTTCAAACAAAGCTAATAAACCTTTGGCTAAAAAGACATAATCTTCAGCAAAACCTTTAACACCCTCGGCATGGTATAACTCACCATTTTTATAAAGCTTATCTATCAATCTATTAGCAGTTTTATTTGCAAATTCCTTAGCCCAGGGGTCAAGAAATACTTTATAATAGGTGCTTAGACCTTCAAGCATTAACCCATTCCAATTGGCATAAATCGTTTTATCTATAAAGGGTTTTTCTCTTGTCTCTTCTCGGTATTTTAAAAGCTTGTTTTTGATGCTCTCAACAACCATTTCAACATTTTCTATCGGTATGTCAAGCTGTTTAGAAATTTCTTCTTCAGTATTTCTAATAAAAAGAATTCCTCTTTCTTCATCCTTTTCTTTTTTAGCAATACCAAAGTAGAGATTAGCAATTTCAAGCTCATCTTTTGACAATACCTTTTCAAAATCTTTCGTAGAAAAAGTATAGTATCCACCTTCATCTAAAGTTCCTATATCAGCATCTTGAGAGGAATAAAAACCACCTTCAGGGTCTACTCCTTCTTTTCTGTAGTATTCAACTATACCTATAGCTACCCTTTTGTAAAGCCTTTTAGGGATAACTTGATAGGCAAGGCTGTAAAGATGTAAAAGTTCTGCATTATCATAGAGCATTTTTTCAAAATGGGGTATCATCCATCTATCATCGGTAGAGTATCTAAAAAAACCTCCTAAAAGATGATCATAAACTCCACCCTTAGCCATGGCATCAAGGGAAAACTCAACCACTGTTAACAGATTTTTATCTTTAGTAAAAAAATGTCTATACAACAAAAGCTCCCAGAACTTAGCATGGTGGAATTTAGGTGCGATCCCTATTCCACCGTTTATGTTGTCCACAAGATGCAGGGTATAGTTTATCCCTCGCTCTAAAAGTTGCTCGCTTATTTGCCCTTTTTGGTCAACCTTTTCTTGACTTTCGAGAAGTTGAAGGATGTCCTGAGCGTAATTTAAAAGCCTTATTCTGTCCTCTTTCCAGAGCTTGGCTATCTTTAGAAGCAGATTTTTAAATCCTGGTTTTCCCCATCTATCCTCAGGTGGAAAATAGGTCCCTCCAAAGAAAGGTTTACCGTCAGGAGTTAAAAAAACTGTAAGTGGCCATCCACCTGAGCCGGTTAAAGCGTATACAAAATCTTGATACCGCCTATCAATATCGGGTCTTTCGTCCCGGTCAACCTTAATAGGAATAAAGTTCTCGTTGATTATTCTTGCAATTTCTTCATTTTCAAAGCATTCATGAGCCATAACATGACACCAGTGACACCATACTCCACCGATCGAAAGGAGTATGGGTTTGTCTTCCCTTTTTGCCTTCTCAAAAGCTTCATCTCCCCATTCATACCAATCAACGGGTTGATGAGCAGACTTTTTCAGATAGGGGCTCCTTGAGTGAATAAGCCTGTTTGCCATGATTGCTTATATTTGCATTATCTTATTTTAATAATACTTCTATTTTAAATTTCTAAGAAACCCCCTTAGGGGTTATTGAACAACCACCTTAAGAGGGTTTTTTATTCTGATACCTTTTAAAAGCCTAATTTTGCGGTCTCAAGGACCTTATCGATCTGAGCCTGTAAGCTTGGGGGGATCCCCTCTACTTTAACGGTTAAGAAGCCCTTAACGATAAGGGATGTTGCCTCATCCTCTGAAAGACCCCTTGCCATAAGATACTCCACTTCATCCCTTGCGATCTTTCCGACTGCGGCTTCATGCGTGAGCTCAACGTCATAGAAATGGCTATCAAGCTCAGGGATTGCCCTCATGATTCCATTGTCAGAGAGCATTAGCCCCTGACATTCAAGATGACCTTTAACTTTTGGTGATTTGGCAACGATCTTTCCGCGGGCGATGTTTTCCCCACCGTAAACAACGGTTCTTGAGATTATCTCCGTGCTAGTGTTTTCAGCTTCAAGCCATACTTCTCCGCCGATGTCAATCTTTGAACCAGAATGATTGGCTATGATGCTCACAAAGGAAGACCTTGCCCCTTCTCCAACAAGCCTGCAGATAGGCGAAGTCTGGATATCCTTAACTGGATAGAGGCTTACATAAGTAGAAACATAAAGTCCGCCTTCTTCCACCAAAACTCCGGTCCTTGGTCTAACCATCGTCTGCTCGCCCCAGGCATGAAGCATGCTAAAGGTAAGCTTCCCCCTCTTTTTGACATAAAACTCCGAAACACCTATATGAAAGGCAGATTGGACATGAGGATGGACAGTGCAAGAGGTAATGAGGTTTAGCTCAGCGTCTTCCTCTACGATCACGATGTTATGGACCTTTTGGGCAACCTTTTCAGTTCTGATGTAAAGACAGGTTTGCACAGGGTAGGTTATCTTTACCCCGGGGAGGGCACGAATAAAATAGCCATCGTCAAGGTCTTCTGCTGTAGCCTTTGTAAACTCATCCTTATCGGGTGAAAGAAGCTTCCAGTAGTAATCAGAAAGCCAATCGTGCTTCTTTAAAGCTTCGGTTATGGGCAAGATCTCAAGCCCCTCAGTCTTTCTTCGGCAAAGAACAGGCTTTGCATCAACCTGGACAAACTCTCCTACACGCTGCAAACTCTCATCAAGACCCAAAAACTTAAGCCTTTCCTTTTCCACTTTAGTTAGCTCAGAGATGTCCCTTGGGATTCTTCCTTCTTTGGCTGGTTTAAACTCTTTTAAAATGCTTCTTTTTGCCATGGTTGACCCTCCATTGCTTTTCTCTTCAAGCATTCTTTACAACCTTCATACCCAAATCTTTGGATACCTTCAAAGATTTCTATCGGGTTTCCAGTGCAGTATATCTCTCCGTCCATCACCACATATCCAAGGTCAGCCGCTACATGCTGAAGGATAAAACCAGTATGCGTGATGATGAGCCCGCTTTTTGTCCTTGGTCTGTGGGGTGCATCCTTCTGAAGAAGTCTCTTTATCATCTGCCCAATAAGGTTTAAATTTTCAACATCAACGCCAGATTCTGGCTCATCCAAAAGAACAAGGTCAGGGTCCTGAACAAGAAGCTGTAAAAGCTCGCTTTTTTTAAGCTCACCACCAGAAAACCCCTTGTTCACTTCCCTGTCGAGAAAAGGTTCAAATTTGAACGCCCTTGCGAGCTCCTCAATCTTTTTTCCATTTTCTTTGGCACAAAGCTTAAGAATGTCCCTCAGCTTCACTCCACGGATCGTTGGTGGCCTCTGGAACATTATCCCAATCCCTCGCCTTGCTCGCTCATAAGACGGAAGCTCCGTTATATCCTCACCCTTAAGGTAAATTTTTCCCTGCTTTACTTTATAAATCGGAAAGCCCATAAGGGTCATGAGCAGGGTTGTCTTACCAGAGCCGTTTCTCCCAAAGATCACATGGGTTTCTCCAACGGGTATCTTTAAAGATATCCCTTTAAGAACAAGCCTCCCTTCAACCTCAACCCAAAGGTCTGATACTTCTAAAAGGATCGGCTTCATCGCTTACCCCTCTGTTTTAACTTTTCTTATTTTAAAATTTATTTACTAAAACACTTAATTTTACCCTTAAAGAAATTTTTCACAAATTTTTAAGCCTTTGATAGAGCTCAGGAAGCTTTGAAAAGATCACTACAGCTTTTCTCCAGAGGCTTGCCTTGATGGCAGGTATTCCCGCAACCTCTTCCCCGTCTTCAATCTTGCCCACAACCCCAGACTTAGCGGCAATCTTCACAAATTTGCCAATTTTACTCCCTGGGGCTATTCCAACCTGTCCGCCAAGCATGGTGTAATCTCCTATCTCAGCGCTTCCCCCTGTGCCTACCTGAGCAACAAGTATGCAAGACCTTCCTACCCTGACATTATGCCCTACCTGCACAAGGTTATCTATCTTAGTATCTGTCCCGATTACGGTTTCGCCAAAGGTTGCCCGGTCAACGCAGGAGTTGGCTCCAATTTCCACATCATCCTCAACCCTTACCCTACCAAAATGATAAATTTTGACATTAATGAACCCTTCATCCTTTGGCTCTTGAGCATAGCCAAACCCGCAGGCACCAAGCACAACCCCGGCATGAATGATACACCTTTTCCCGATGATTGTTCCAGGGTATAAAACTACATGAGGATACAGAATAGTGTCTTCACCAATCTCGCAACCATCTCCAATGTAGCAAAAGGGGTGTATGACAACTCCTCTTTTAATCTTGACTTCCCTACCAATGTAAGAAAAGGGCATGATGCAAACTCCCTCCTCAACCTTAGCAGAGGGGTCAACATAGGCCTTATCACTTATCCCAAAGGGGAACCCTTTTTCAGCAAACAGGGAGCTAATCTTTGCCATGGCTAGCCTAACATCAGGAACGATAAGAAGGCTTTTCCCCGGAAGGTCTTCGATTAAACCTTTCCTTACAACCAAAGCTTGAGCTTTTGATTTTTTTGCTGATTCTAAGCGGGAAAGGCTATCGACGAAGACAAGTTCCTTCTCGTTAGCTAAAGGGATGGCATTGATCCCTAAAACTTCTACATCCTCGCCCCTTATACGCCCAGAGACAAACTCTGCAAGCTGAGAAAGCTTATAGGCTCTCTTCACCTTGCTTTTCTCCGAAGCTTAGCACAAAAGTCCTTGCTTCTTCCTCTGGTAAATAGACCCTCTCTCCGCTTCTCCTTATCTTTACCTCAACCTTGCCCGTCTCTTCAAAGGACTTGCCATAGATTACCTGTAGGGGGACCCCTATGAGGTCTAAATCTTTAAACTTTACGCCTGGTCTTTCGTCCCGGTCATCAAGCAGCGTATCCACGCGCTCTGATAGCTCTTGATAAAGCTTTTCAGCCTTCTCTTGGAAATCAGGTTTAAGGGAGATTATTCCTACCTTAAAAGGGGCAATCGGCCAGGGGAAGATAATACCGTTCTCATCGTGATTTTGCTCGATCGTTGCCGATAAAACCCTGCTTACTCCAATGCCGTAGCATCCCATGATGAAAGGTTTTTCCGTGCCGTCCTTATCAAGGAAAGTTGCTTTCATGGGTTCGCTGTACTTTGTCCCAAGCTTAAAGATATGACCAACCTCGATGCCCTTCATGAAGGTTAAAAGTTCGCCGCTTTCAGGGCAGAGGTCCCCTTCTACAGCATTTCGGACATCGGCAACCAAATCAGGGACAAAGGTATCGTTTAGGTTTGCGTTAACAAAGTGATACTCGTCCTCGTTTGCCCCGATCACAAAGTTAGGAAAATTTACAAGAGATTGGTCTACTATTACTTTCATATTGAGCCCCTTCGGACCGATAAACCCTGGATGAGCTCCCACAATCTTTAAAACTTCCTCCTCCGTTGCCATCCTAAAGGGCTTCCCACCTAAGACCTTCTCAAGCTTCACCTCGTTTACTTCATGGTCGCCCCTAACGCAGATAGCTACAGGCTCTTTCTCCTCAACAATGTAAATAAGCGTCTTAGTGATCTTCTTTAAAGGTAGCCCCAGATAATCTGCTACATCTTTTGCGGAACGAACATTAGGGGTATAGACCTTTTCTAATGGACGATGGGGTTCTGGCTCGTAAACCTCAGAAGAAATAGCCGGAGCAATCTCTACATTTTCAGCAAAGCCACACTTTGGACAAACGGCAATGGTATCCTCACCGGTTTCGGCAAGGACCATGAATTCATGGGAGACATCACCGCCGATCGCCCCAGTATGAGCCCGAACAGCCTTAAACTTTAACCCACAGGCGGAAAATATACGATTGTAGGTCTCATACATCAGCTGGTAGGACTTATCAAGCCCCTCATAGTCTGCGTCAAAAGAATAGGCATCCTTCATGATGAATTCTCGAGCTCGCATTAGCCCAAATCTTGGTCGAATTTCATCCCGGAATTTTGGGGCAATCTGGTAAAGAATAAGGGGTAGCTGCCGATAGGACTTGACATCTCGTCTAACAAGGTCGGTTATCACCTCTTCGTGGGTTGGTCCAAGGCAGAAGTCATGCTCCTTCCTATCCTTAAACCTGAGAAGCTCCTTTCCGTAAGCGTTCCACCTTCCTGTTTCGAGCCAGAGCTCAGCAGGTTGAACGAAGGGAAGCAAAACCTCTAAGGCTCCTGCGCGGTTCATTTCCTGGCGAACGATGTTTTCTATGTTTTTTAAGGCTTTTAGACCAAGGGGAAGAAAGTTATAGACACCTGAGGCTACTTTTCGGATCATTCCAGCCCGCAGAAGGAGCTTATGGCTTACAGTTTCAGCCTCAGACGGGTCCTCCCTAAGGGTGGGCAAAAAGTATCTGGATAGCCTCATAATCAAACTCCTCCCATTTTTGCCGTTAGGGATACTTTTGTTCTCCGCTTTTAGTGTTATTTTATCACTGCTATTTTAGCCTTCCAATAGATGGCTCCTTCATCGCCCCGAGCCCAAGCGATGGGGTCTCCCGATGAAGCGTCATCCCGAACGAAGTGAGGGATCCCTCGGCACTGGCGTGCCTCGGGAAGACAGGGTGGGGGTGTCACCCCGAGCCTACACTTTTTGTCGCCCCGAGCCGCCAGGCGAGGGGTCCCTCGGCACTTGCGTGCCTCGGGATGACATCCCGGGACGCCGTCCGAACGAAGTGAGGGATACCTCGCTACGCTCGGCACTACGGCAAGGTAAAGGGGATAGAATTTTGGAAAAAATACTCGCTAAATGCGACATTTCAAAATAGTAACGACATGGGTAAAGCTCCTCTTGTATAGTAAAATTTTTTATGTTATATTTTACAAATCAATAAAATCAGGAGGGATTGGCGTGCCAGTTAGGATAAGGTTAATGAGATTTGGGAGAAGAAAAAGACCCTTTTACAGAGTGGTTGTTGCCGATTCTCGTGCTCCAAGAGACGGTAAATACATCGACAACCTTGGCTACTATGACCCCTTAAAAGAACCCTACGAGTTTAAAATAAACGAAGAAAAGGTCAAACTTTGGCTTTCAAGAGGAGCTGAACCTACAGAAACCGTTCGAGCCCTTCTTAGACGAGCTGGCATAAAGGTTTAATTCTTATCAAGCATAGGAGGGGGATATGAGCAAACTCAAAGACCTCGTTGAGCAGATTGCTAAGGTTTTGGTCGATAAACCTGAGGCAGTGCAGATTAACGAAATTGAGGGCGAACAAACAACCGTCATCGAGCTTAAAGTTGCCAAAGAAGACCTTGGCAAGATCATAGGAAAGGAAGGAAAAACTGCTAAGGCCATAAGAACAATCCTTGGAGCGGCAGCAAGCAAACTTAAGAAACGAGTAGTGCTTGAAATCATCGAATAAGTATAATTGACTGAAACCAAAAAACTCCTTCCAATCCTTCGGGTTATATCATCTCATGGACTAAAAGGGGAGGTTAAAGCCCTCCCTTTAACTACAAACGACGAGCTTATTTTAAAGGCAAAAAGGTTTTACCTCCGATCCTTTCCCCAAGATCCCCTTGAAGTAGAGTCTATAAGACCTGGTCCAGGAGAAAGACTCTTTCTTTTAAAATTTAAGAATGTTGATTTTGAATCCGCTCAAGGGTTAATAAACTCTACCTTATACCTCCCGGAAGAAGAGCTTCCTACCTCTTCTGAAGATGAAGTCTACATCTATGAGCTTGAGGGGCTTAGGGTTGAAGATAGCAAGGGGCGTGCCTGGGGAGTTGTTTCCGAGGTTATGCCCCTTGGCGAGTATAGCCTTCTTCGCGTAGCATCTGAAGAGTTTGATTTCTACATACCCTTGGTTTCAGAATATGTAGAGGAACTCGATTTAGAAAACCGGAAAATAGTTGTTAAAGATGTTTCTGCCCTTGCCGAGCTTAGGAAAAAATGAAGTTTTACATTTTAACCATCTTCCCCGAGTATTTCAGTAGCCCCCTTAAGGTTGGGCTCCTTGGAAAGGCGATCGAGAGGGGTTTAATCGAGGTTGAGGTTTTAAACCTTAGGGACTTTGCCCAGGATAAACATCGCACCGTTGATGATGAGCCCTTCGGTGGCGGGGAGGGCATGGTGTTTAAGCCCGAGCCTCTCTACCAGGCTATCCAAAAGGTTAAGGAAAAAGACCCAGATACTCATGTAGTCTACCTCTCACCCCAAGGGAAGCTATTTAATCAAAAGGTTGCAAAATCTTTAGCTAAGCATAAATCTATCCTTTTTATATGCGGAAGGTATGAAGGGATAGATGAGCGGATTAGAGCTCATTTTGTAGACGAGGAGGTCTCCATCGGCGATTATGTGGTGTTTGGGGGTGAGGTGGCTAGCCTTGTGGTTATAGAAGCTATCTCTCGACTAATTCCGGGGGTTGTCGGAAGAAAGGACTCGGTAGATAAGGAATCCTTTACCTCAGGGCTTTTAAAGTATCCCTGCTACACCCGTCCAAGGGAATTTCTTGGCTATAAGGTCCCAGAGGTTTTAGTTTCTGGAGACCATGCAGAGATTGAACGCTTCCGCAGGCAAAGCTCCCTAAAAATCACCCTCGAGAGAAGACCCGAGCTCCTTCATTCGGCAAACCTTTCTCAGGAAGACTATGCTCTCTTGAAGAGCCTTCTTGAAAAGCAAAGGGTTTATCTCTTTCTTCTTCACTATCCAGTGAAAAACAAGGAGGGAGAAACCATTGCCTCTGCCATCACAAGCTTAGACCTTCATGACCTTTCAAGGCTTGGGAGAACCTATGGACTAAAAGGCGTCTTTGTAATTCAGCCCCTCTCAGACCAGCGGGAGATTGCAGAAAGGATCTGCAGGCATTGGACGGAGGGGTTTGGAGGAAAGTATAACCCTACAAGGAAAGAAGCCATAAAGCTTGTCAAGATCTTTGAAACGCTTGATTCTGCCATAGCTGAGGTAGAAAGGGAATGCGGGGAAAAACCCTTGCTTATTGCAACCGATGCGAGCCCTAAAAGAAGCTATATCACGGTTGAAAGGCTAAGGAAACTTCTTTGGGAAAAGCCTTTAGCCCTAATCCTTGGCACAGCTTGGGGTTTGTGCGATGAGGTATTTGACCAATGTGATTATTTTCTCGAACCCATCTGGGGGCGCCTTGATGCCTACAATCATCTCTCTGTTCGCAGCGCAGGCTCAATTCTAATTGACAGGATCCTTGGCATCTACTCCTTTTGGAAAAAGTAGATCTTGACCCAGAAAATTGAGTAGTTATAATGATTTAAAAGAATTAAGCATAAAAATTAAGCACATTCTTTCAAATGGTTGAGCCATGTCAGTTGTCGCCCCAAAATCAAAGATTAAATTCACCTACGAAGACTATAAAAGCCTTCCCGTTTCCGAGAATAAGCAGTATGAACTTCTTGACGGAAATATCATCATGGTTCCAGCACCAACTACCTACCATCAGAGAATTTCTTGGAGAATAGTATTTAAGCTTGCACTCTATGTAGAAAAAACAAAAAAAGGAGAAATACTCCACGCTCCTATCGATGTAGTATTATGGGATGAATATGGTTGTGATGTAGTCCAGCCCGACATTATATTTATTTCCCAAAACCGGTTAGACATAATCAAAGAAGAAGAGATAAGAGGTGCACCAGACCTTGTGATAGAAATCCTTTCGCCGGCTACAGAGAAAAAGGATAGGTTTTATAAAAAATCTCTTTACGCAAGACACGGAGTTAGAGAATATTGGATTGTTGACCCAGAAAGGAAAACTATAGAGGTCTATACTTTGACAGATGAGGGGTTTAATCTCTATCAAGAATACAAGATTGGCGAGGTTTTAAGGTCCTTAATTTTAGAAGAGTTTGAACTAGATTTAAGAGAAGTTTTTATTTTTCAAAACCCGCCCCCTATGGCTTTTATAAAGTAGACCTGAGATTTGTAGTAGTCTGCCTTTAGTCTTTCTAAATCAAGCTTTGCGGAAAGCAAAGCCCTTTCGCTGTCTAATACTTCTAAGTATCTCGATAACCCCTCTTTGTAACGAAGCTCAGAAACTTGGTATAGCTCCTCAAGGGTCTTTAGCCTTTGCTCTAAATCCTTTATCCTTCCTTCAAGCATCTCAAGCTGAACTAAGGAATCCTGCACCTCTTTAAAGGCAGTTCTAACGGTTTTAACATAGTTCAAGAGAGCTTCCCTCTGCTTTGCTTGAGCAAGATTAACCTTGCTTTCTCTCTTTCCAAAATCAAGAATAGGACCGGTAATCAAACCAGCTATGTTCCAGAAGGTTGCACCTCCTCTGAAAAGATTTGCAAGTTCAAGGCTCTGATAACCAAGGGCTGAAGTAAGGGTGATCCTTGGGAAGTATTCGGCTTTAGCTGAAGCTACATCATAGGCAGAAGCTTTAAGTTCTTCTAAAGCCGCTTGAATGTCCGGTCTTCTTTCTAAGACCTCAGAAGGCAAAAGAGGAGGGAGCCTTAAAGCCTGAGGGAAAGAAAGGGAAGTTTTGGCGCTCCTTTCAAACATCTTAGCTGGGCTCTCACCAACAAGGAGAGCTAAGAGGTTTCTTAGAAGCTCCCTTTCCTGCTTTAAGGATTTTAGCGTTTGTTCTACCGCTTCTACCTCAGACCTTGCCTGAAGAACAACTTGAATGTTTGCCAACCCAAGCTCAAATTCCTTTTCCCTAAGGTTGTATATTTCTTTCAGAGTTTGAAGCTGTCTCTCGGCTACCTCCACCATCCTTTCCTTTGCCAAAAGGTCAAAGTAGGCGTTCATGACAAGGCTTATCACCGAAAGCTTAACGGCGTCCCGACCATGAAGGGTAGAAAGATAACGATAAAGGCTCGCCTTTTCCTGAGAGCCGATCCTGCCAAAAAGGTCAAGCTCATACTGAACATTTAGGTTGAGCTGATAGGTGGTGTAGGTAGAGCCAGGTTTTGGAGCTATAGTTTCCTCAGAGGTTCTCTGCCGGGTTGCACTTGCCCCATAACCAAGATAGGGGAACCTATCTGCTCCCACATAGCGGACCATGGCTAAAGCCTGCTCTATCCTTGCCTCAGCGATAAGGATATCCTCATTCTGCCGTAGGGCTTTTTCCACAAGCTCGTTTAAGATAGGGTCATTGTAAGACTCCCAGAACTTGTTCGGCAATAGCTCCTTCTTTTTTTCTGCCTCTCCTTTTAGACTTTTAGAAGCAATCTCCTTTGGCAGGTCAAGCTCTGGTGCCTCAAGCTTTACCCCTTGACTGCATCCAAAAAGGATAAAAGAGCTTGCAAATAGTATAAGCAACTTACGCATTTTCTTTGCCTCTTTTAAGGATTTTTAAGCTCAAAGCCTTTATAACATAGTAGAGAAGCGGGATAAATAGGGTTCCAAAAAGGGTTGCAAAGAGCATTCCTCCGACAACAGTCCAACCAATCACATGTCTACTCATGGCACCAGCTCCTGTGCTTAGCGCTAAGGGGATGGCACCAGCGATAAAGGCAAAAGAGGTCATAACTATTGGTCTAAACCTAAGGTAGGAGGCTTCAAGGATAGCTGAGATGATGTCCAGGCCACGCCTGATACGCTCTTCGGCAAACTCTACGACAAGGATTGCATTCTTTGCGGAAAGACCTACCAAGCTTACAAGCCCAACCTGAAAATAGACATCATTGGGAAGCTTCAAAAGGTTTAAGGTTAAGCTTGCCCCGAGAAGCGCGAAGGGAATGGAAAGAATAACCGCAACCGGTGCAAGCCAGCTTTCATAAAGGGCTACAAGGATAAGATAGACAAAGAGGACAGCCAGGGCAAGGACGACGTATCCTTTCTGCTGAGATAAAACCTCCTGCAAGCTTTGCCCTACCCAACCGATAGTATAACCAGGGGGAAGGGTAGCCTTAGCTACTTCCTCAACCACCTTTATAGCGTCGCCGGATGTGTAGCCAGGAGCAGGCTCACCAAGGATACGCACCGACTTAAACTGATTATGCCTCTCAAGGAGCTGTGGTCTGCTAAGGGGCTTGATTTGGACAAGGTTAGCAACAGGGATGGGAACTCCCTTTCTATTCTTAACATAGACCTTGCTAAGGTCATCAAAGGCTTTGCGGTAATCAGACTCTGCCTGAAGGTATACTCGGTAGACCCGGTCAAAGAGATTAAAATCGTTCACATAGCTTGCCCCTAAGGTCATGCTCAAAGTCTTATAAACATCGTCAACAGGGACCCCGTAGGCTTCAGCCTTCGTTCGGTCGACTATTACCTCAAAGTAAGGGTTTGAGGGGTTGAAGGTTGTTCTAACTAAGGTTAGCTCCTTTCTTTCTCTAAGCTTGTTAATAAAACCTTGAGCAACCTCAAACATCTGCTTTATATCGCCACCAGTCCTATCCTCAAGATAAAGGTCAAACCCTCCTACTCTACCAAAGCCCATAATAGCCGGAGGACTTACTACAAAAAGCATAGCTTCCCGGATCTGGAAAAGCTCCTTATTTATCCTTTGGGCAAGGGCAAAGGAGGTTTCCTCCTTCTTGGTCCTTTTGTTCCAATCTATCAACCCTACAAAGCCACCTATGGAATCTGTAGAATAGGTAAAGCCCTGAAAGTCAAAGCCCGAGATGGCAACATAGCGATCAATGTAAGGGTTTTTCATCAAGATGTCCTCAACCTTGGATAAAACCCCCTCCGTTCGCTTAAGGGAGCTACCCGGTGGAAGGTTCCCGATCAAGAAAAGCGCCCCTTTATCCTCAGTAGGGACAAGAGCCGTAGGTAGCCTTTTTATCAAAACATAGGTTAAAGGTAAAGTTAAGAGGAATAGCAAGACAAAGACTACAGGTCTTCTTAAGAGAAGCTTCACCCGTTCTACATAGCTTTCCCTTGCTCGGTTAAAGATTAGCTGAAAGAGATAAACTGGATAGATGGGGCGTTTGTGGAGCTCCCTTTCCCTAAGTAGAAGGGTGCAGAGGACCGGGCTTAAAACTAAGGCTGTCATACCAGAAATAAGAACCGAGCTTGCTATAGCAACGGCAAACTGCTGATAGAACCTTCCGATAAAACCACCAACAAGGCTTGCCGGTATAAAGACCGCAGAAAGCACAAGCACAATGGCGATAAGCGGTGAAGTAAGCTCTTCCATGGCTTTTAGAGTTGCTTCTTTTAACGGTAGCCCCTCTTCCATATGTCTTTCCACATTTTCAACGACGATGATAGCATCGTCAACCACAAGCCCTATGGCTAAAATCAACCCAAAAAGGGTAAGAAGGTTTACCGAGAAGCCCAGAACATACATAACGATAAAGGCACCGAGGATGGAGACCGGAATGGCTAAGGTTGGAATTATCGTTGGGGCAAGCCTTCCCAGGAAAAAGTAGGTCACGATGACCACAAAGAGGATGGCAAGCCCAAAGGTTATCCATACCTCCTTGATGGATTCTTCAACAAAAACCGTGGGGTTGTAAGGAAAATAGTATTTAATGTCTGGGGGCCAAGTTTTGCTTAGCTCCTTTAGCTTTTCGTCAACAAGCTTTGAAACCTCAAGGGCGTTTGCCCTGCTTGTAAGAAATATAGGAACGGGTAAGACCTTTTGCTTCTTAAAAAAGGAATTGCGGTTAAACTGCTCAGAGGTTAGCTCAATTCTTGCCACATCCTCAAGCTTTAAGGTAGAGCCATCAGGCAGAACTTTAACCAATATCTCTTCAAACTGTTTAACCGAGGAGAACCTATCGCTACCCCTAAGAACATAGGTAAAGAAAGGTCTTTCGGTGGTTGGCTCATCCGCCAGGGAACCGGCGGTAAACTGTTGATTCTGATGAGAAATTGCCTGATAGACCTCAAGTGGCGTTAACCCATACATAGAAAGTTTATCAGGTAAAAGCCAAACCCTTATAGCATATACCTTTGGGTCAACGAGGACAGCATCCCCTACACCGGGGATACGCTTCAACTCGTCTATCACATTGATGAGAAGGAAGTTAGCAAGCTCAACTGCATCCCTCTGCCCTCCCTCAGAGTAGAAGGCTACAGCTTTAAGCATGTCCGGGCTTCTTTCCCGGACTTCAACGCCAAGCCTTCTTACCTCCTCTGGAAGCCTCGGAAGGGCAAGCTGGACACGGTTGTTCACATCCATCTTCGCTACATTTGGGTCCCAGCCAACCTCAAAGTAAACATTCAAGGTGTAAACTCCCGCTGAGGTTGAAGAAGAGACCATGTAGAGCATGCCGTCAACGCCGTTTATCGCTTCTTCAAGAGGGGCAGCAACCGATTTGGCAATGGTTTCAGAATCAGCTCCTGGATACCTTGCGGTAATCACTATCTGGGGTGGAGTAAGGGCTGGATACTCTTTAACCGGTAGGACAGAAAGGGCGATCAACCCTAAGAGCACGACCGCAATGGCTGAAACTAAGGCTACCCTTGGTCTGCGAATAAAAAACCGCGATATCATCTTCCTTCTCCTTGGATAACCTTAACCTTGTTTCCGGGTTTTAGCCTCATTAGGTTGTCGAGAGCCACAACCTCGCCTTCTTTTAGCCCAGTTTTCACAAGGAAGTAATCCTTATCAACCTCTTCGATGGCAATTCCTCTGGGGTTTGCAGTCCCGTTCTCAATTACATAAACAATCGGTCCCTTCGGGGTAAAGAGGACTGCCTTCTGGGGAAGGAGAAGACCTCTTCTTTTTTCTGAGATAACCACCTTGACAAACTGGTCAGGCAAAAACTTCCTCTGCGAGTTTGGGATCAGAGCCTTGGCTTTAAGGCTTGCCGTCTCATCAAGCCTTGCATCAACGAAGAAAATCTTACCCATTTCTTGATGCTTCATCTCATCTCTTTTTACCTCAACCGTCCTGCCTTTGAGCTTCCCGTAATCTCCGAGAAGACCAAGCCTTTCCAAATCCCTCTCCGGTATAGAAAACTCAACCTCAAGAGGCGAGACAGAATAAAGGGAGATGAGCTCCTTCCCAGGCTGAACCAGGTTGCCTGGGTCAACAAGCCTTTTTCCTACATACCCGCTTATCTCAGCCTTGACCACGGTATAATTTAGGTTGACCTCAGCCTGACGAAGCCTTGCCTGAGCTAAGGATAGGCTTGCCAAAGCCTTTTGGTAGTTGGCGTAAGCTTGGTCCTTTTCTGCCTCGCTTACAAGCTTAGCCTTATAGGAAGCGGAAACGCGCTTCCAATCCGCTGAAGCTTTCTCTAGCTCAGCTTTTGCGTTCTCAACTGCTGCCTTTGCTGCCTGATACTCCGCTTCGTATGGGTCGCGCTCGATGATAAAAAGCGTTTGCCCTTTTTTGACAAAGCTTCCCTCACTAACAAGCATCCTCTGTAAAATGCCTGTTACCCTTGCCACAACCACAATGCTCTCCCTGCTTCTTGTCTTCCCAGGAAGCTCAACCCTAAAGTCGTAATCCTTCTCCTCAAGCTTATGGATGGATACTGGCACGGTCATGTTTGCGGGCTGAGCCGAGGAAGGCTGTCCCCCCTCCTTTGCTCCCCTTTCACAGGAGAAAAGAAGGACTAAAAGCAAAAGCATAAAAAGCGCCCTTTTTAAGCTCATTTTCTTACTCCTTTTAAGAAGATTTGGACATATTCTTTGAGGATATCTTCTTCGCTAAAGCTTTCACACACCGGCACACCCTTAATATCCTTAAGAAGAAAGTAGGAAAAAATCATCCCTAAGAAGGCTTGCCCCGCTAACTCAGGATGAACATCCTCCCTTAGCTCTCCTCTCTCTTTGAGCTTAAAAAGATACCGAGAGAATTCGGATCTTATTGAGCTTATGATGGATTGAAAGGCATTCCCAACCTGTTCTGGGTAGAGGTTTAGTTCACTATGAAGGATGAGGATTAAAGGTTTTCTTTCCCTTAGACGTTCTAAGAAGGCCTTACCAAGAAGGGAAAGAGCTTTGTCAGCAGGCAGGTCTTCAATTTGAGGTAGAAGCTCTTTTAGCTTTTGGAGAAAGGAATAGCGTTTTAAGACCTCTTCAAAGATAACTTCTTTGCTCGGGAAGTGCCTAAAGAGGGTGGTTTCGGTTATGCCGGCTAAGGAGGCTATCTCCTTTGTAGTCGTGCCAAGGTAGCCCCTTTCCGAAAAAAGCTTCAAAGCAGTCTCTAAAATCTTTTCCCGCGTCTTCTCTTTTTTAACCTTTAGCTTTGTCATCAGGCAAATAAAAAACCTTTTAATTTTTAGTAAGTTAGTACTTACTTTAATAAACTTGGTTGATTTGTCAACCCCCTTGTCCTGCCAAGCATAGCAAGGCATCCCTCGCTTCGCTCGGGGCGATATTTTCCACCGTGTCATAAGGAAAAATTTTCCCTAAAGGAAACTTTGTTCACTTTAGCTAAAGCCTCATTTAGCGAATGCGGGCAGAACTAAAACCGTTAAATTTTCTTGTTTAAAAAGGTCTTCCGGAGTTCTCTTAAATTGGCATGGATTTTGAATAATGCTTTTTGAAGCTTGATGAAAGCAAGGAGGTTTAGGATGAAGATAACCGCCCAAACTGAAGTGAGCCCAAGCACCTTCATGATGCAAAACGAAAATGGTCAAGCCACAATGGACTTCCTTTTTGTCCTCTTTCTTCAACTTATTCAATCCGCCCTGGATATCCTCAATCCTTCCGAAGAGCCTAATTCCGATTTAGGCGCAATGAATTCTCAAGATGCAAAACCAAACTATCAAAGGGCTTTAAACTTTATGGAAGATAATCCTTCTCTTAAAGAAACCTTCAATCAAGCAATTAGCTTCGTACTTTTGCTTACTCAATTCATCACTGATAAAGAAGTAAACTCGCAAGATGTGTCGTTAAGCATAAAATTTAATAATACAGCTAATAAAGAACTAATTAAATTAAACTTGATAAACATTGCATCAAAGGACCTAAAGTTTTCTTTGGATCCCAAAGCTCTATTTTTACCCAACCAAGATTCAAGCTTGACCGATGATAAAGGACTTGAACCTATTAAACCTATACCACTATCAAATAATACACTGCAGAGTCTATCCACATTCATAAGCAAAGCTTGGAAGGAGTATAAAGCTCTGCTAAAAGAAAAGGGTGAGGAAATAAAAAATATAAACATGCAGTCTATAAAAAATGAATTTTTTGTTAAGCTCAACACAGACTGGGAAGGCTTGCCTGAAGAGGCAAAAGCATATCTAAAGGAAGTTTTAGCTAATTCAATTTTTAATCAAAATAAAGTGGGTCATAATGTCTATCCTAATCTGAAAAATTATTTAAATAGTAATGAAATGAATGGAATGCAAGGTTTGTCTGCTGAAAAGAAAACAGGAGTTGCTGAAGTTCTAGAGCTTAATACTGCTAAAAAGGATGAAATACTTGGAAACGGGCAACATGATATACCGCAGTGGAATAAAAAGTTAGGTGACAATAACCTTCAGGAAGTAAAAACTATATTAACAAATGTTTTAGAAAGAGAAGAGGAGCATAAAGAAGTAAGAAGCTTCTTAAAAGAGTTGGTTGAAAAATCCGAGCCTTTTGGATCAAAAAGCTCGGAAAGAGACAACCTTTTTGTCCCCCCTACTCAAACCGAAGAGGCTCCTTCCACCTTAGCTATGCATAGTGCTGACAAAACTCAAGCACGGTCCTTATTAGCACATAAACTAACCCTGCGAGAACTTCCAGATTTTGTGCGCAACCTTGTGTTTGAGGTCCACCCTCAGGGAGAGCAGAAAGCAAGGCTTGAGCTTTTTCCTCCTGAGCTTGGACGCTTAGACATTGAGGTTCGGGTGGAAAACGGAGAAGTTTCAGTGGTTGGTAAGCTCGAAAATCCTCAAGCATATCAAGATATCTTGAAGGAGGCTCCGGTAATCAAGACCCACCTTGAGGAGCTGGGGCTAAAAGTAAAAGAGGTAGTCTTTACCCTTACCTCAGGTGATGCGAACCTCCCCTACCATGGGGATAGACAACCTAAGGAGAATAAAGACGGACTATCAGTAAAAAACAACAGTAGGCTTCTAACTCAAGGGCTCCCCAAGGAGGAAAGCTTGGTCAACGCTAAAGGTAGATATTACTACATTGTTTAAGGGAGGTGTTTCTGATGGTTAACAAGGTTCAGGAGAAGGTTGACCAGCCAGCAAACTTAACGAGGATACCAAAGAAGGCTTTAGATAGAGAAGATTTTGTTAAGCTCTTCATCACCCAACTTCAGTATCAAGACCCTATGAAGCCCATAGAAAACCATGAGATGGCGCTCCAGCTTGCCGCCTTCAACCAGGTTGACCAGTTATCAAAGCTAAACGAATCCTTTGAAAATCTCCTCAAGTTTGTCAAGGCTCAAGAATTTGGCTATGCCGGAAACATGGTAGGTAAGCTCGTCAAGGTGGAGGGTAATGTTGGCAGAGTGGAGGGAGGAAGCTTCTTAGGGGCAAGCTTTGAGCTCGATGAGCCAGCAAACCAAGCCCTTGTTAACATAAGAGATGCATCGGGCAAGATAGTGAGGACCATAACCTTGCAAAATTTAAGCAAAGGAGCTCATACTCTTGATTGGGATGCCAAGGATAATTCAGGAAACCAGGTGCCAGACGGAAATTACAAAATCAGCATCACCGTGGGCGAGGGTGAGAACGCAAAATCAATAACCCCGACCATTACAGGGAGGGTTACCTCGGTTGTGTTTGAAGACGGCAAGGCCAAGCTAAAGATAAATGATGAGCAAGCGATCAACCTTGAAGACTTAAAAGAGATAGCCTGGAGGTAAGGGGTATGGGCATCTTTGGCACGCTTTACATAGGCTACTCGGGTTTGTTCACCGATTCTCATGCCATGAATGTTTCTGCTGACAACATAACAAATCTTAACACCACGGGCTTTAAGGCAGGAAGGTATGAGTTTGGAGATGCAATAAGGAACGCAGTAGGGGAGGTCTTTACTAAGGGAGCTGGTTATGGGGCTACTCCTAAGGCAACGAGATGGCTTTTCTCTCAAGGGGGTATCCAGACAACGGATTTGCCAACAGACCTTGCTATCTCTGGTAGGGGGTTTTTCGTCGTCTCAGATAGCAAAGGAAACATCTTCTTTACCAGGGATGGTCAATTCATGATCAACGAGGCTAACGAGAAAAACTTTGCCCTCCAGAATAGCCTAGGAATGTATCTTTTGGGAGCAGACCCTAACGCTACTACAGCTGGCATTGCTGACCTTAAGAACCATCTAATCCCGAAGGTAATGCCAGCTAAGGCAACAAGCAAGATTTCTGCCCAACTTCTTCTAAACGCAAACAGACCCACGAACGCCAAGACCTTGTTATCTAAGTATGATTGGACTGCAGACCCAACGAAACCCCTTCAGGACGGAAAATACGATTGGGTCTTTGACTGGGATATCTACGACCCACTTGGCCAGAAGATTACCCTTAAAGCCTACTTTGACCGAGGAGACAACCCTAACACCTACGAAGTCCTCTTAGCCCTTGCTGACCCAACCAAGGATACTCGTGGCGATGGGAAGTTTAAAGGAGCTTTTCTTTACGGAACCTTAACCTTTGGCGGAAACGGAGAGGTGGTTTCTGCCGATTTTAGCCAGATCTCAGACTCGAGCGGGACCTTATCCCCCCTTGACCTTGCAACCCTTGGTCAACCAAAGTTTACCTTAACCGTTGATGGAAGGACCCAAGAGATAACCTTAGACCTTGGCTTTAAGGTAAACCCTGATGGGTCGATTACCAGGCTAAACTACCCTACAAGGCTTTCCGCAAATCCCTTTGCCCAGCTCTACTTTTCTCAAGACGGCTATGAAGAGGGGGTTTTTGACAGGATCGAAGTGATAACTGAAGAGGGATCGATAAAGGCTTGGTATACAAACAACAAAGACCTACCTGTGGCTAAGCTTTTCCTTGCTGATTTTAACGGATACGAAGAGTCCTTAGAGAAGGTGGGCAACAACCTCTTCCGAGCCAAGGCTAACGCTACTCCTTTTATTTTTGCTCCGGGTGCTGGGGGAAGGGCTCGGATACTTTCTAGCGCCCTTGAAACCTCAAACACCGACCTTGCTCAAGAAATGGTGCATTTGATACTTTTGCAGCGGGCTTTCCAGAGCAACTCCCGGGTGATTACCACCGCAGACCAGATGTTGGAAGACTTTTTAAGACAGAGGTAAGGGCGATGCTTAAGATTTTAAGGGTTTAAACCGATAAAATAAAAATAGGGGGTGATATTATGGGTTTGACGGATGCACTTTTTACGGGAACAAGCGGACTTCGATCCCTTGGGCATGGAATGAGCGTGATCGGCGATAATGTGTCAAACCTTAACACCACTGCCTTTAAAGGGGCAAGGATAACCTTTAACGACATCATGGCGCAAAGCATCAACACCGCCGCAGGCTCAGGTCAGCTCGGAAGGGGGTCAGCAATTCAAGCCCTTTTCCAGCAGTTTACTCAAGGGGCTTTTGAGTCCACTGGAAATCCCACAGACATGGCTATCGCTGGCGCCGGCTTTTTTATGGTGAAAAATCCAAAGACCACAGGCGGAGTTAATTACACCAGGGATGGACAGTTCATGGTCGATAAGGACGGCTATTTAGTGAACCCTCAAGGCTTAAGGGTGCAGGGCTGGAAGATCGATGAGGTCACCAACGATATCACCGGTGCTATAACGGACATCCGCATTGACCGGAGCTCCCCTCCTGTAAAGACAACCAAGGTCGACATGATCACCAACCTCGATGCCAGAACAGAAACCAGGTCAAAGGTAGTTAATTTGAGCGGGAACTTATACGACAACCCAGCTACTACTGGTCCTACCTCCGTCAGCACAACCTTTGTTATAAGAGACATTGACGGCAAGGACAATAAAATTCAGGTTGATTTAGCTTACGACGCAAGCACCCAGAAATGGAACTATACCATCAAGAATGCGACCACCTCAGAAATACTGGCTCAAGGGACGAATGTAACCACGACGAGGACGACGATAAACCTTCCTTCCACAGGGGAAAAGGTTTACATCGACTGGGGTAGCATCACCCATGACTCCGCGGCAACAAACGCTATTACCATTCCAGGAAGGGACGGAAGGGTAGAATTAAGCGGAGGTGTATCAGCGGGAACATGGGCATACAAAGACCTATCTTTGGTTGATGCCAACGGAACAACGAGAAACCTTAGAGTTTGGTTAAAATATGACAATACAACAAGCAGATGGAACTACAGGGTATTCGAAAACCCAGCAACCCCGGCTCCTACAGACCCAACGGGCGAAACTGGCGTGCTTCTTGCCTCAGGCGACCTATCAAACGAAACCAACATCTACTTCTTCTTAGACGGGACAACCCAGAGGGTTAATCTTGATTGGACGGCAGTAACAACCACTGGCGGGACTTTATCAGCAACAACATACAAATTAGAAGAAATGAACACCCTTTTTGACTCCTGGGATGCAAGGCAGGAAACACCCATTCCTTCTACCGCTTATGCCTACCGCTCTACCCTCTTTGTCTACGATTCCCTCGGGACACCCCACGAGATAACCGTCTACTACTCCCCAACGACCAAAGACAATGTCTGGGAATTCCTTGTAGCTACCAACCCTACGGAAGACCAGAGGGATTTTGTCCGGGATACAAACCCTATGCAATGGCAGTATGAAGAAGGAGCCTACACTCAGAAGGTTTCTATAGATTCTGGAAAGCTCTTCACCCAAACCAAAAGAGGTGTCCTTGCTTATGGGAGGCTTGAGTTTGACAATCAAGGAAATGTAAAACGGTTCTACCAAACTTATCGCCTTGATGCCAACACTGGCGCCTTAGTGCAGGTAGTTGACCAGAACGGCTCACCTGTAGCTTTACCAGAAGACAAATACAATGCCATTGGAGCAAACGGCTATCCTTTGCTGGTTGCTGACTTCTTAGGCATCGACCTACCCTACGACATCTATGCCCCTAACGACCCAAATCAAGGCACGGCAAGGAACGACCTTCAGCAAATAGAGCTCAACTTTGGCTACTTCTACAAGGACAGCTGGCGCTCCGAGTCCGTTCGGGCCACCCAGTATGCCACCTCAAACGCCACGCTCTTCTATGACCAGAATGGGTTCGGACCAGGAGCCTTAGAAAACATCACCGTGGATAACGAAGGTAGAATCACCGGTGTTTACTCCAACGGTAGGGTCATACCCCTTTGGATGGTTGCTCTCGCTAACTTTAACGCCCCAGAAAGGCTCCAAAAGGTGGGAGGCAATCTCTTCAGGGAAACAACTCATTCTGGACCACCTGTTACCGGAAAGCCCGGAACAAACGGGCTTGGCACCATCTCTCCAAACTCCATTGAACAGTCAAACGTTGACCTTGGAGAGCAGTTTGTGAAGATGATCATCTTCCAGAGGGGCTTTCAGGCGGACTCAAGGATCATCACCGTGTCTGATACCATGCTCGACGAGTTGATAAACCTCAAGAGATAAAAGCTATGTATTAATTCTGGGGAGGGGTCTCCCTCCCCTTTTTTTGATTTAATCTTACCAGCGCATCAACACCCCAGCAAAGGTAAAGCCTCCACCAAAGGAAACCATTAGCACAAGGTCTCCTCTTTTTAGCCTTCCTTCAAGGCTTGCCTCATGCAAGGCTATGGGGATGCTTGCTGCCGAAGTGTTTCCATACTTATGGATGTTTACCATCACCTTTTCCTTAGGCAAGTTCAACCTTTCCCTTAAGTATTCAATTATTCTTAAGTTTGCCTGATGGGGTATAAGAAGGTCTATGTCCTCAGGATTGAGGTTGTTCCTTTCAAGAAGCTCTAAGGCGACCTTTTCCATCATCCGAACAGCGACCTTGAAAACTTCTCGTCCCTGCATCTTGATGTAGTAGTCCTCTTTAGGAAGCTTTTCGTCAAAAGGGGGGAAGGCTGAGCCACCGCCCTTAAGGGTTAAAAGCTCCCAGTTTGACCCGTCAGCCCCCAGAATAAAATCTATAATCCCAGAATTCATTCCCTCTTGAGCTCTTCCAACAAGCACAGCCCCAGCTCCATCACCGAAGAGGACACAGGTGCTCCTATCCTGCCAGTTGGTCTTTCTACTTAAAGCCTCAGCCCCGATGACCAAAACTTTAGAAGAGGGCTTAAAGGCTACTACACAGTTAGCCATGGCAAGGGCATAAAGAAAGCCCGAGCAGGTGGCTGAAAGGTCAAAAGCTCCAGCCCTTTCAGCCTTAAGCCCCTTCTGAACAAGGATAGCAAGAGAAGGCATCAAAAAGTCTGACGTTAAGGTTGCGCAGATGATAAGGTCGATCTCCTCTGGGGCAACCCCTGCTGAACTAAGGCAGGCTTTTCCTGCCTCTATGGCGTAGGTGCTTATAACCTCGCCATCCTCTAAAATATGCCTCTCCTTTATTCCTGTCCTTTCAGTGATCCATTCATCGCTTGTCTCAACCATCCTTTCAAGGTCATGATTGGTAAGAACCTTCTTTGGGACAGCCATTCCAGTAGAGAGGATGTAGGCTAAAGGTTTAGAGCTCACTTCCCTCCTCCTCAACGGCAAACTCAGAGATAGCCGATTCCAGCCTTTCCCAAAGATTGATCTTAGCAAACTTATAAGCCTGGTGGATTGCGTTCTTTATGGCTACGGCATCAGATTTTCCATGGGAAATGATGACATTTCCCCTTACCCCAAGGAGAGGTGCGCCTCCGTATTCCCTCCAGTCGGTCTTTTTTTTGAAGCTCGCTAAAGCTGGTTTGGCAAGATACATTCCCAGGATGGAACGAAAGGACTTCTTCACCTCCTCTTTGAGCATGGTCATGATGGTCTCAGCAAGCCCTTCAGAAAGTTTGAGACAAATATTTCCGATAAACCCATCGCAGACGACAACATCAACCGCTCCTAAATACAGGTCTCGCCCCTCAATGTTGCCCACATAGTTTAATTTAGATTTGAGAAAGAGCTGATGAGCCTTTTTAACCAGTTGGTTCCCCTTCCCTTGCTCTTCACCAATTGAAAGGAGGGCAATCTTTGGCTTTTCCCTCTGCCAAATCTTTTCTAAAAAAAGGCTTGCCATAAGACCAAATTGATAGAGGTCGTAGGGTTTGCTGTCAACGTTTGCACCCGCATCAATAAGAACCATAGGAAGTTTCAGAGTTGGTAGCATGGTGGCTATTGCTGGACGGCGAACCCCTTTTAGCCTCCCGAGGATGAAGATGCTACCAGCAACAACCGCTCCGGAATTACCAGCAGAAACGAAGGCTTGAGCCTCACCCTTAGCCAACAGGTCAAGACCAACAAAAAGGCTTGCCCTTCGCTTTCTTTTTAAGGCCTCATGAGGTTGGTCTTCCATGGTGACCACTTCATCGCCACTTTCCACAAGCTTTACCCTCTCTGATTGAGGAGCTTTTTCTAAGATGGAGCTTGGACCTGCGAGGTAAAGCTCAACTTCTGGAAGCTCGCGAAGGGCTAAATTTACCCCTTTTAAGGTTGAATGGGGGGCAAAGTCCCCCCCCATTAAGTCAAGAACAACGCTGACCATTTATAAAATTTGCTACTCTTCACTTTCTAAAAAGGCTTTCCCCTTGTAGTATCCGCAGCTTGGGCAAACCCGATGGGGAAGCTTAAAAGACTTACACTTCGGACAGATGCTTCCCGATGGAATGCTTAGAGCCTGATGGGCTCTTCTCATCCCTCTGCGAGAACGAGAAGTTTTCCGCTTTGGAACAGCCATGTTTTAACCTCCTTCCATCTCCTTAGATGTTGAAAGTAAGTCTTTTAGTATAACAAAAGGTGAGGATTTTTTAAAGATCTTACAGCTACAAGGTCCCTCGTTTAGATTTTTTCCGCAAACTTGACAGATGCCTTTGCAGTCCTCTCGGCAAAGGGTTTTGTAAGGGATGGCAAGCATGACTTCTTCCCTAAGGAGCTCAGCAAAGGCAATAAAATCATCATCGTAAAAACTTACATCAAGCTCCTCTAAGGAAAGCTCTTTTGTCTCTTCAAGGTTAAGGGAACTTCTTGGGCGAAGAATAAGGTTGAAGGATAAGTCGATAGGAAACTCATACTCAGCCAAACATCTATCACAGGTTAGGACTATTGCCCCCTTGAGAGCGCCTGCTACCTTTACTTCTATCCCCCGTTTATTGAGAGAAAGAGAGCCAGAAAAGGGCTTGCTAACAACGATATCTTCGCCTAAGTCAGAAAATTCTTCAAAGGTAAAAGATAGCCCTTCAGGGGGGATATCCTCAATGCTAACCCCCCAACTTGTTAAAGACCGGTCTTTTTCCATCTCTCACACCCCAAGAACAATTTAATTCCTTTTAAGTGTTTTGTCAAATTTTCTTGGGGCTGTTTCAGAAATGTTTTTGTGTAAGCCCTCCCGCTGTCACCCCGAGGCGTCAGCCGAGGTGTCTCCTCATGAAGCGTCATCCCGAACGAAGTGAGGGATCCCTCGGCACTGGCGTGCCTCGGGAAGACATTGATGGGCCGTCACCCCGAGCGCAAGCCGACCAGCCGCTCGCCCCCTACATATCCTCCTTGCTTTATAAACTTGCCTCGTGGAACCTGTTACACAATCACCAATTCGTTCATTAAAAAAGTAAGTTCTCAATGTCTTGGGGAGTATAAGTTTTTATAGTTTCTCCGTCAAACAGCAGAACCTTCCAGTCTAAATGTTTTAATCTTTCCAAGGCTTTAAGGCAATCCTCTTTTTTCAAGCTCTTTCTTAAAGATTTAAACTGCGTTAAGGACCAAAGGGAGAGAAAACTTACTGTGGGGTCTTCCGAACCTAAATGAAGAAGAAGATATTCATGCCCTGAAAGCTTGATGACCTCTTCTTCGTATCTTTGAGCAAGCCTACCTATACCCCAGGCTAATCCCCTCTGAGCTGGCGGAAACTCTAAATAGTTCCCCTCCGGCCAAAGGTAGGAAAGATAGACCTGCAGATACTCCTTCTTTAGCTTTTCTGAATGAAAAAGGGCTTCTGCATAGCCTTCCCCCACACCCCATCCCATACCCCCAGACTCTTCATTTAGCATCCACATAAGCCTACGGATTATTATCCTTGCCCTCTCCATTTCAGCCTCGGCAATCTTAGCCACAGTTACCCCAAAGGCATAAACAGCCTTCCATCGGACATGTTCATCCTTGTGAAGGAAGGCACCGATGAAATAGCTAACGATAGAAGAGGGAGGGTAGACGCTAAAGGTTTGTGGAAGCTCCCTTAGGTCTACCCTCTCGAGGATGTCTAATATTTCTTCTTTCTTGGGATGGTACTTAGGCAGAACAGCTCTCCTTTATTTTCTTCGCCACAAGCCTCCCCAATTCTTCGCACTGAGCTAATACTTCTTTATCTGGAGCATACTTACAGCGTATGCCTTCATGAACGATTTCGGCTTGGATTTCCTGTAGATACTGATTGAGAAGCTTTACTGACTCACCACTCCATCCGTAGGAACCAAAAGCCGCCCCAATCTTACCCCTTGGTCTCAAGCCCTTCATGTAGGTTAAGAAGCCTGAAACAGTCGGCAAAAGACCGTTGTTGAGAGTTGGCGACCCAAGGATTAAGCCCTTACTCTCCAAAACCTCAGCCATAAGCTCTGTTGGGTCTGAGACCGTAAGGTTTCTAAGCTTTACCTCAACCCCCTCTTTTGAAACACCCTCCATGATAGCGTAAGCCATCTTCTCCGTGCTCTTCCACATGGTGTCGTAGATGATAAGAACCACAGGGTCGCAGGTAAAGGAGCTCCACTTCTCATACAGGGCAAGGATATCTTTAATGTGCTTCCTTAAAACCACTCCATGGTCTGGGCAAATTAGTTCGAACTCAAGCTTCATTTCCTTTACTGTTTGAAGAAGCTTTGCCACTTGCGGAGAGTAAGGATAAACGATGTTGGCGTAGTATTTGCGAGTTTCTTGAACAAGCTCGCAATAATCTACCTCATCATCAAACCTTCCGCTTGTTGCATAATGAGCCCCAAAGGCATCCTGTGATACAAGGATCTTATCTTCTGGGATGTAAGTCATCATGCTATCTGGCCAGTGGATCATCGGGGTTTCGATAAACCTTAAGGTCCTTTTACCAACCCTGACCTCATAGCCAGTCTTGACCTCCTCAAATGGAAGGTCGCCCTTGTGAAAATGCGAAATAATACCCTGTTTTCCGTTCCTGGTGATAAAGACCTTCTCCGGTTTTATTACCTCTACGGCTCTTAAAAAGGCGCCAGCATGGTCCGGCTCAATGTGGTTCACTACAAGATAGTCCACCTTTGAGGGCTCAACGACGCTTGAAATCCTTACCAAAAGTTCCTCTTCAAACCCATGCTTTACGGTATCAAAAAGGACTATTTTTTCGTCAATAAGGAGGTAGGCGTTATAGGTAGTCCCTCTTGTGGTAGAGTAGCCATGAAAGTTTCTGACCTTCCAATCAATAGCCCCAACCCAATAAAAATCTTCCTTAACCTTGATAGCCCGCATACCCCCTCCTTTTAGCAAAGATTAAAAGGTAATTATGCTATACCCCTTTTCTATGAATGGTGCCATGCCCGCGTGGTTTGCCATGTCTTCCAAAATTGTTAGCCCCTTTTCCTTAGCAAACTCATAGGTCCCAAACTTCATGGAGCAAGCTTTGCATACCCCGCCAATTAAGTCCCTTTCTAAGCAAGATTTAAAGAGGGTATAAAAGGGCGTGTCCTCTTTGTAGAGCTCAGGGATTAAAGAGGTAGACTCCCCCTCTAACACCACCTTAACCTCATAGCCAAATTTATTTAATTGCAAGGCATTTAGCAAAACATGAATAAAACACATGGGTTCCTTTCTAAAGGCAAAAAGGGCAAACTTCATGGATGCCTCCAGTTAAAAAGCTTTAGTCTTCAGGGCTAAAGTCTTCCTTTGAAGCCCCGCAGACAGGGCAAGTCCAATCATCTGGAAGCTTTTCAAAGGGAGTGCCTGGGGGGATGTTCCTGCTTGGGTCCCCTGTCTCAGGGTCGTATACATAGCCACACACATTGCATCTGTATTTCTTCATCGCTGTCCTCCTCTAATAAATTTTCAGGCTTTCTGAGGTTCGCAGACCTGAGCACCCTCCCAATAGCCATGGAGGTTACACCATTCCTTAGCCATTACTTTGCCTGCTTTAACTTCAAAGGTTGCTTCTGGCTCCATTCCGGGCTTCAAGAATTTGATGTAAACCCGGTCATCGTCTGTATGAAGCTCAATCCATTCAATGTAATGCTCCTCGGTCATGGCATGAGGCGTGCTACCAACCTTTACCCTGTAAGCATCGCCATGCTTCTCGATAACCGGAACATGCTTTTCTACTGCGGCATCAACCGTGTTAGGAACCTGCAAAACCATAGGCTTATTACAACAAACAAGCTGACCCCTCCCACCATGCATCACAAGAACGATGTTCCCACAAATTTCACACTTGTAAAGCTGTAACCTCTCAGCCATAAGGCACCTCCTTTTTAGGATTGTTTTAAATCAAAAATAATTACATAATCTCCAAATGTAAGATTTTTGTGAAAAAATTCTTAAATTGAGCTACCTTATAGGTTCTCATAAATGTCTTTTAATTCTCCCAAAACCTCTCTTAAGAGTAGCCTTAAATCTTGGGTGCTTGAATTTTTGGACGCGTTTTTTTCTGAATTTAAATGTTTAACCACTTCTGGAAAAAGAGTTAAAGGACTAGGAAGATTTGGTGCCTTTGTTCTTTTTGTTTCTTGGGCTGGTTTCTCCTTTGTTTGGGGCTTTGTCTGTTTTTTTATCTCCCTTTTAACTGCCGAGAGGGTAAAGCCCTGGTCAATCAGCTTTTTTATTCTCTTTAGCGTTTCTATCTGCTCAAAGGTATAGTATTTTCTATTGGCTATTTTTACAGGCTTTATCTCGGGGATCTTCTTTTCCCAATACTTGAGAATGTAAGGTTTGATTTTTAAGAGGGTTGCGACCTCGGAGGCTGGATGAAAATTTTTAGGTTCTGTCTGACCCTTCTTTTTCATTTATTAAGTTTTTAAGCTCTGGGGCTGGGTAGAAAAACACCTTCCGTAAACCTGGAACCCTGATAGGCTCCCCGGTTTTAAAATCCTTCCCTATCCTATCTTTAGACCTCTTTACTTCAAAGGTCCCAAAGTTAATTATCTTTATCTTCTCTCCAAGGTCAAGGGAATTTTTCATCTCCTCAAGGAGTGCGTTGATAAAGTTGTTTAAAAACCTCTCGGATAGACCAGTCTTTGCGCTAAGCCTCTTTACAATGTCCTTTTTGCTCAACCTCTCCTTCATGAAGTACGCCCTATCTCAACCTAATTTGAAATTTTTCAATAAGCTCTTCGACAAGCTGTGAAATTATAGGGTCTACCTCTTCAACCCTCAAGGTCCTATCCTCAGCCCTGAACCAAAGCCTAAGGGTTAGGCTTCTTTCATCAGGGTCTAAGGGCTTGCCTTCATACGCGGCGATCAACTTTATATCTTCAAGAAAAGGTATCTCTTTAGCCTCCAAATAGGTTAAAAGAGTTCCAAAAGGGATACCTTTTTTCACAACTAAGCTTACATCCCTAAAGGTAGAAGGAAACTTGGGCGGTTTTTTAACCGATAAAGCCCTCTCCCCTTGTATGAAGCTTAGGAGCTTATCAAGATAGATTTCCGCAACAAAAACCGGCTCCCTTAGGTCTAAATCCTTAGCAATTAGGCTCTTTAGCCTTCCTAAGTAGCCTACCTTTTCCTCCCCAAGGTAGAGGTCAAAGGAAAAGCCCCTTTTCAAGAAAGGCTCTTCGCTATAGGGCTTAAACAGAAAGTCAACCCGTAAAGCCTCACCTAAAGCCGAAACTACCCCCTTAATATCGTAGAGGTCAAAGGAGCGCTCTTCTTCATACCAGGAAGGCAAGCTTTTCCATCCAGCAAGGAGAAGGCCAAGGTTCAATCTTTCGGACGCAAGCTCCTCGGCCTTAAAGAAAACTTTTCCGACCTCAAAGAGTTTTAGGCTTTCGACCTCCCGGGCTTGATTAAAAAAGGCTGTCTGAAGAAGACCAGGGACAAGGGTTGTGCGGAGAACGCTCATCTCGGCGGAAATTGGGTTTTCAAGCTTAATGGGGTCTCTCCTTGGGTCTTCGGGCGAATAGTTTAAATGCTCTATGAGCTTTGGGTCGATGAAGCTATAGGTAATAGCCTCAAAAAAGCCAAAACCAGCAAGCAACCTTCTAATCTTCTGGGTAAGCTCTAAGGTCTTAAGAGGATGCTCGCAGTAGAGGACCCCTTCTGGATAGGTAGTGGGAACCTTGTCGTAGCCATAGACCCGAGCAACCTCTTCGATCAAGTCCTCAGGAATGCTAAGGTCCTGTCTATAGCTTTTAGGAACAAGGATGAAGCTCTCGGGAGTGACCTCAAGGTCGCCAAGCTTGTTTAGTATGCCCTTTACTTTTTCTTCTGGAATTTCAAACCCAAGGTAGGCTGAAAGCCTTTTCTTTTTTAGTTCAATCCTTGGGGGTGCAAATCTGACGGGATATTCATCGACGATGATCGAGACTTCTTCAGGGTTTGCATAGCGGAAGATTAACTCCGTTGCGCGAAGCATGGCAAGATAGACCCCTTCAGGGTCAACCTTCCTTTCAAAACGGTAAGAGCTCTCAGTGGTAAGCCTATGCCTCATTCCAGAAAGCCTGACCCTTTTTGCATTAAACCAGGCTGATTCTAAAAAGACCTCTTGAGTGTTATCGGAAACACCAGACTCCTCTCCCCCCATGATCCCTGCTAAGACTAAAGCCTTCTCGGCATCGGCGATCACTAAATCCTCGGAAGAAAGCTCCCTCTCAACCCCGTCAAGAAAGAGTAGTCTTTCCCCTTCTTTGGCTCGGCGAACGATGATCCTTCCGCCTGCAACCCTTTTCCAGTCGAAGGCATGAAGGGGTTGACCAAGCTCAAGAAGCACATAGTTTGTAATATCAACAAGGTTGTTTATCGGTCTAAGCCCGCAAAACACAAGCCTCTGTACGATAAAGAAAGGAGACGGAGCTACCTTTACCCCGCTAAACCAACGCCCAACATACCTAAAACACCCATCAGGGTCAAGGATCTCAATGCTTCCCTTGGGCTGAGCCCCCTCCTTTAAATTCTCGCCAAACTTTACTTCTTTTAAGGGCAAGCCGGTTAGAAGAGAAAGCTCCCTTGCTAAGCCCAAAACAGAAAGACAATCCCCTCGGTTAGGAGTGATAGAAACATCAAGTATGGTTTCCGAAATGTTTAAAGCTTTGTAGATATTTCCTCCGGGCTTTACATCATGGGGTAGCTCAAGGAGGATATCCTTTTCTTCAGAGACTCCAGCCTCGTAAGGAGAAAGGAACATCCCCCACGATTTATAGCCCTTTACCTCTTTGACCTCGATTTTGTCCCAGAAAAAGGTCTTACTTCCTGGGCGAGCAAGGGCTAAAACTTGTCCGGGCTTAACAAGGTCTACTGCAGCCGTCAAAACTGTAAAGCTATCCTTTCCGTCATGAACCGTGCATACCGCAAGGTCTTTGAGCTCGCTTGGTTTGTTGACCTCAAGAACCTTTACCGCTATGATTTCTCCGAGAGTTTGATAATGGTCGTAGACCTCCTCTACCTCAAGACCACCAAAGGTGAGGATTTCTGCGACCTTTTCTGCCTCCTCTTCAAGCTCTATGAACTCAGAGAGCCATCTTACAGGAACCTTCATGGCAGGAACCTCAGAAATACGCTTCCATTCATCGTTTGCTCCAACTATTTAAAGCTTGAGAGGAAGTAAAGATGATTATCAAAGAAGAGCCGAATATCATCTATGCCATACTTTATCATGGCGATCCTTTCTACGCCTAATCCAAAGGCAAAGCCTTGCCATCTTGATGGGTCGTAGCCCACGGCTCGAAAAACCTCTGGATGAACCATCCCAGCGCCAAGGACCTCAAGCCAACCCGTTTGGCTGCAAACCCGGCATCCCTTTCCTTTACATATCACACAACTTATGTCCATCTCAACGCTTGGCTCAGTAAAAGGAAAATAGCTTGGACGAAACCTTATCTTTGTATCCTCCCCAAAGATGTTTTGGGCAAAGTAGGTAAGGACCCCTTTAAGTTCTGAAAATCTCACCTTCTCATCAACCATTAGCCCCTCTATCTGATGGAACATGGGGGAGTGTCTAACATCAGCATCACATCTATAAACCTTGCCCGGAGCAATAATCCTTAAAGGGGGCTTTTTTCTCAACATCGTCCGAACTTGAATGGGAGAGGTATGAGTTCGAAGAAGAGCTCCGTTCTCTAAGTAGAAAGTTGCTTGCATGTCCCGAGCTGGATGCCATTCCGGGATGTTTAAAGCTGTGAAGTTATAAAAATCAGATTCCACTTCCGGACCTTCGGCTATCTCAAAGCCTAAGCGTTCAAAGAGGGAACAGATTTCAGAGATCACGATAGTTAAAGGATGGAGAGCACCAAGCTCAGGCTCCCTCCCAGGAAGGCTAAGGTCAAGGTCGGTTATCTCATCCTCCTTAGCTAAAAGGATTTCCCTTTCCTTGACCTTAAGAGCCTTTTCAAGCTCATCCTTAATTTGATTTAAAAGGGAGCCAAGCTCCCTCCTTTCCTCTAGAGGAAGCTCTTTTAATGATTTTAGAAGATTGGTTAGGAATCCTTTCTTGCCTAAATACTTAACCTTTATGCTGTTTAAATCTTCGATGGATTTTGCATGAGCTAAAGAGGTTTCAATCTCAGCCCTAAGCTTAGCAACATCCTCTTTGGTCATTAGTCGAGCAAATCTAACTTATTGCCATTTAGATTTGGCTATTTCAGCAAGCTTAGCAAAGGTTTCAGGCTCCTTCATGGCAAGATAGGCAAGGACCTTTCTATCAAGCTCAATTCCTGCCTTCTTAAGACCGCCCATAAACTTGCTGTAGTTTAAGCCATGCTGTCTCGCACCGGCGTTGATCCTCACCTGCCAAAGCTTTCGGAAGTCTCTCTTTCTTTGCCTACGGTCCCGATAGGCGTAGACTAAGGCCCTCTCTACCGTCTCTTTTACACGGCGAAAGACATTCTTCCTTTGCCCCCAGTAGCCTTTGGCTAATTTGATAAGCTTCTTATGATTTCTACGAGTTTTTGGTCCACCCTTTGCCCTTGGCATCTTACCTTCCTCCTTTCAAGGATAAAAACTTAGAATTTATCGGCGATGAGCGGAGCTATATGCTTATAGTAGCCTTTGAAGAGCTCCTTATCCCTGCTCAATCTTCTCTTAGCTTTTGCGCTTCTTTTCCTAAGGTTGTGCCTCTTCCCTGAGGGCTTATGCATTATCTTACCCGTTGCGGTAACCTTAAAACGTTTGGCAGCGCTCCTGTTTGTCTTCATCTTAGGCATGCTCTCACCTCAAGCAAAAAGTTTGAAGGAAAATCATAACCCATATTTTTAAAAAAACAAGCTTTTAGCTTCACAATGGAAAGAACCGATAAAGGGTCATCGATCTTTAGGACCTCTCTCAAGACCTTGAACAAGCTTAAGCCTTCCTTCTTGATGGTAAGCTCGTATCCTGAAGGGCTACCCCTCAAAGAAAACTCCTCAGTATCCAGGCTTGGAATTTCAACCTCCTTTAAAGGTATTAGCCTAAAAATCTGAGGATAAGTTGGGATTTTTGGCTTTTCTTGAGAGATGCTTTTAACTTCTAAGGTCGTTAACCCGTCATAAAGCTTTAGCCCGCAAAGAACTTTGACATAATCCTTTCCTTTAATGGCAAAGGCAAGGTATTCCTCCTCTGACTCTATGCCTACAGGTAAGGCAGGACCGGACACCATCTTTGGTCTTGGATTAAAGCCTTGGGTGTAAGAAAGGGGTATGCCGTTTCTTCTCAGGCAAAGCTCAAAGAGCCTAACAACCTCAAGCTGCGAGAGATACTTAGCAGAGCCTTGCTTAGTGTAAGCCAAAAGATACCAGTATTCTTGAGCTCCCTCTTTATCCTCAAAATAGGCTTTAAGCACATCTTTTTGGATTATAAGCTTAGCCTCCTTAGCAAGAATGTTCTTTATTTTCTTTCCGCAGACCCCACACTTTGAGCATGGACTAAACCTACAATCCTTGGTTATCTTTCCTTTTAATGCCCTTTCAAACTCCTTTTGCAAGAACTCTTTTTTTACTCCTACATCTATATGATCCCAGGGCAGGCTCGCATTAAAGTCCCTTTCCCGTAAGTAAGAGGTAAGGTCGATGCTTAATTTTTCTGCGCTTTCAAGCCAGATGTTGAAGTTGAAATAATCCCTCCAGGAGTCAAGCCTTGTCCCTCTTCGGTAAGATAGCTCAATTAGCTGAAAAAGCTCCCTTCCTCCCCTTGCTATCACCCCTTCAAGGAAGCTTTGCTCCGGGTCATGATGCTTAAAACCCCTCTTTAGTGCCCTTTTTAAAATGGATAGCCTTTCTATAGCGACCTCAAGCTCAACTTGATTTGTCCATTGGAAGGGAGTGTGAGGCTTCGGGATAAAGATGGATGCTGAAAAGGTCAAGTCAATGGAAGAGAACACCTTCTTTATGTCCCGGTAAAGCTTAATAATTTCTTCAAGGTCTGAGAGGTCTTCAAGCGGAAGCCCCACCATAAAGTAAAGCTTTACTCTTCTAAAACCAAATCTTTGAGCTAAGGCAAGATCATGGAAGAGGTATTCAAGGTTGATATCTTTGTTTATGACTGCACGGAGCCTGCTTGAGCCGGCTTCAACGGCAAAGGTAAGGGTAGTTGTCCTACCCTTCCGAAGAAAGCTTAGTAGGTTTTTGTTTAGGCTTCCTACCCTTAAAGAGGGAAGAGAAAAAGCAAACTCTCCTTTTTCTCCTTGATAAAAGGTCTGGTCCAAAAGGCTAACGAGCTCATCAAGCCTTGTGTAATCACCGGTTGAGAGGGACATGAGGGATGCTTCGCGGTAGCCAGCTTTTTTGAACCCTTGAAGGATTTCTTGGACAATGAGCTCTGGGGGCTTTTCCCGAACTGGGCGATAGTAAAAACCTGCTGAGCAGAACCTGCATCCCCTCGCGCAACCACGGGAGACCTCAACGGAAAGCCTATCATGGGTAAGCTCAATAGTCGGGATGGAATTAAGGATAGGCGTTAAGCCCTCAGAAAACCCTTGAAAAATCTTCCTTTTTACTCGGTTTTTAAAAAGGGGCACATAAACCCCTTCGACCTTGGCAAGCTCCTTCAAAAGCTCGTGCTTATCTTTTCTTTCTCCCTTCCAATCTTTGATGATCTCTAAAACTTCTAATATTGCTTCTTCCGCCTCACCAATGATGAAGGCGTCAAAGACCTCAGCGATGGGCTCAGGGTTTCCTGCTGAGGGTCCGCCACCAAGGATTATGGGAAAGCGCTCATCTCTGTCTTCACTTTTAAAAGGTAGGTTAGATAGGTCTAAAATCTGTAAGATCCCGGTAACAAGAAGCTCGTAGGCATAGCATATGCCGATGACATCAAACTCGGATAGCGGCTTTTGGTAGTTTATAGAAAGAAGAGGCTTTGATACCGCTTTAAGATGCTCCTCAAAGTCCGGTGCTACGGCAAAGGAAAGGTCGCAGAGGTATTCTTTTTGGGAATTTATTATTCCGCAGAGGATGTTTAGCCCAAGATGGGACCTTCCCACCTCGTAAAGATCCGGATAGCAAAGGCAAACCTTTATTCTTGCCTTTTCCCAATCTTTTAACGGGAAGTAAGGCTCTTTCCCAAGGTAGCGAGAGGGCTTCCTGACTTTTATCAGTATGTCATCCGGATAGCCTGACATAGGATTTTAAATTTAAGCTTAGTTTGAAAATTTTAAAGGTAAAGTAAAATGATAGATGAAAATTTTGAGGGGAGTGGTGGGAATGCTATCGCGTTTTATGAAGATATTTTCTAAAGATTTAGCCATCGACCTTGGCACGGCAAACACCTTGATATATCTTGAGGGAAAGGGCATAGTCCTGCGTGAACCCTCTGTGGTAGCCGTAAAGGAAGAGGGGCGATACAAAAAGGTGGTTGCCATCGGGGAGGAAGCAAAGAAGATGCTTGGCAAGACACCGGGCACTATAAAAGCTATCCGTCCCTTAAGAGAGGGGGTGATTGCAGACTTTGAAGTCACTGAAGCCATGATCCGCTACTTCATTCAAAAGGTTCATAATAGAAGCTATTTTGTTAAGCCAAGGATCATCATCAGCGTTCCCTCAGGCACAACTCAGGTCGAGAGAAGAGCAGTAAAAGAAAGCGCAGAGTCTGCTGGAGCAAGGGAAGTCTATCTTATCGAGGAACCTATGGCTGCAGCCATAGGGGCTAGGCTCCCTGTATCTGAGCCCGTTGCTTGCATGGTTGTAGACATCGGGGGAGGGACGACGGAGGTTGCGGTCATCTCCCTTGGTGGCATCGTCGTAAGCCACTCTATCAAGGTTGCCGGAGACAAGATCGATGAAGCTATAGTTTACTACATCAAAAGGAAGTATAGTCTTCTTATTGGAGAGGCAACGGCTGAGCAGGTAAAGATCCAGATAGGGGATGTGTTGCCTCAAGAACCTTATCCAGAAATGGAGATAAAGGGTAGAGACCTGATTACCGGCGTCCCAAAGACGATAACCATTACCTCTAAAGAGGTGCATGAGGCAATTAAAGAACCCGTAGACTTTATTATTCAAGCTGTCAAACAAGTCCTTGAAGCAACGCCACCAGAGCTTGCTGCTGACCTTGTTGACCGTGGGATAATGCTAACCGGTGGAGGATCCCTCCTCAAAAACCTTGATAAACTAATCTCTCAAGAGACGGGACTAAAGGTATCCGTTGCTGAAGAGCCTCTTCTTTGTGTAGCCCTTGGGGCAGGTAAAGCCTTAGACAACCTTGACAAGCTTAAAGATGTGATGCTACCCATTTAAGTATTTTTTACTCTAAGCCTCTTAGTCTTTGATAAAGCGAAAGAACTGAGCGCACATACCTTTGGGTTTCTTCGTAGGGCGGAATGCCACCGTAAGCTTCTACCGCCTTAGGTCCGGCATTGTAAGCAGCAAGGGCAAGGGTAAGGTCCCCAAACTTATCAAGGAGATACCTTAAGTATCTCGCTCCGCCATGGATGTTTTCCCTTGGGTCAAAGGGGTCAGAAACTCCAACGAGCCTTGCCGTGCTCGGAATGAGCTGCATAACCCCTAAAGCTCCTTTAGGAGAAACGGCTCGGGGATTGTAGTTTGATTCCACCTTGGCAATGGCATGAAGAAGCTTGGGGTCAAGATTATAAGTCCTTGCTATCTCATTAAAAAGCTCGTCAAACTTCGTCAAAAGATTGGGACTAAAGGATGTATCTTTGGCAGAATTTTTAGGGTCCTCAAGAAAAGGGTTCCTCGTTGCTACTACCATGTAGAGCCTTGAATTTTCAACCATCTTGATGTTGGAGAAGAATTTCTCGCCCGTTTCAGGGTCCTCGTAGACATAGATCTTTGTAGCAAGCACGGTAGGCTTAGAATACAACCCTTTATTTTTGGCACCAGTAAGCTTTGAACGAGCATAAAGAGGAGAGCTTAGAATAAAGATAAAAAGAAGGAGAAGAAAAAGCCTTCTCATCTAAGCCCTCTCTGAACGACCTTTCAAGAAAGCATCCTTGCACTCTTGGGAACAAAAATAATAAACTTTGCCCTCAACTTCAACCTTTAAAGCCTCCTCTTTCGGGAGATAAACTCCGCAAACCTCGTCCTTTACCATCTCTGTAATCCTTATTTTTTCTTTTCGGTTAAGTTTCCTTTTTTTATAAATTCTATAATAGAAAAAAAGCATCAAAAGGAAAGTTAAAAGAACCAAAAATTTCATAGAAAATCCTCAAGGATTGCCTTATATTCCCAGATTTCTTGATTGTTTAAACTTCTTTCAAAGTTTTTAGCTAATTCTTTGATGGTTAAGCCAAAGCCAGGGTGAATAAATTCAGAAGCTATCTCAAGAAGAGGAAGCATCACAAAGGCTCTCTCCAAAGCCCGAGGATGGGGTATTTTAAGATATTCTGTATCTATTATCAGGTCTTCATAGAAGATGATGTCAATATCTATTTCGCGGTCGGTGAAAGACTTCGCCCGCTTTCGTCCAAGGGAAAACTCGACACACTTTGCCTCAAAGAGAAGAGCCTGAGGGGAAAGGGATGTTTCAGCAAGAAGAACAAGGTTTAAGAAGAGGTTTTGGCTTTCAAAACCAAGGGGAGGGGACTCGTAAACCTTGGATACCTTCAGAACATGAACCCCTCTTTCTCGAAGTTGGCTTAGAGCTAAACGAAGGTTTTTAATCCTATCCCCTAAATTTGTGCCAAGGGCTAAGTAGACTTTTTTTAAAGTAGTAGGCGGTGCGCAAACCACAGTGGGGATCCTTCGCATTCGCTCAGGATGACAGATTGGGGATCCCTCGGTTTCGCTCGGGATGACAGATAGAGAGGCTCGGGATGACAGATAGAAGGGCTCGGGATGACAGATAGAGGGGCTCGGGATGCAAGGTCAGCGAATGACAAAGCTCGATAGTCTCTCCACCGCCCTTTTTAAGGTATCAACGCCTACGGTCAAGGCAATCCTAAAGTAGCCTTCTCCGCTTGCCCCAAAGCCGTTCCCAGGAGTAACGACAAGGTCAAGCTCCTCAAGGAGCTTCCTACAAAAGTCGGTGGAAGTAAATCCCTTTGGCACCTTAACCCAAAGGTAGAAGGTAGCTTGAGGGATTTTAAGCTCAAAGCCAAGTTCTTGTAAAGCTTTGGCTAAATAATCCCTTCTTTCTTTGAAGACAGCCCTTAGAGGTGGGACAATCCTTTCCAGATTATCAAGGGCATAGGCGCCCGCATACTGGATAGCTGTAAAGACGCCTGAGTCTATGTTGCTTTTGACCTTTGCAAGTCCTTGAACAAGCTCCTTTTTACCTACCGCAAAGCCAATCCTCCAACCGGTCATGCAAAAGGTCTTTGAAAGGCTGTGAAATTCTATGGCTACATCCGTTGCCCCGTCAACCTCAAAGATGCTAAGAGCCGGCTCCTCAAAATACATCTCCACATAAGCGGCATCGTGAGCAAGGATTAGTCCATATCTTTTGGCAAAAGAGATAGCCTCGGCAAAGAATTCTCGTGTTGCTACCGCTCCAGTTGGGTTGTTAGGATAGTTAAGCCAAAGGATCTTTGCCCTTTCAAGAACTTCCTTAGAAATAGAACCAAAATCAGGGAAGAAGTTATTTTCCCATAGAAGGGGGAGATAATAAGGTTCTCCTCCGGCAAAAAGCGTTCCTAAACGGTAGACAGGGTAGGCTGGCTCAGGGCAAAGAACAACATCCCCTGGGTTTACAAAGGCTAAAGGAAAATGGGCAATACCCTCCTTTGAGCCAATTAAAGCGGAAACCTCAGTCTCCGGGTCGAACTCAACGCCAAAGCGCCTTTTCATGTAGTTTGCGCAAGCTTTCCTAAAAAATTCGCTCCCTTGGTTTGATGGATAACGATGAAAGGCTGGATTTTCTAAAGCTTTCTTTGCTACCTCAACGATTTCAGAAGGAGTAGGAAGGTCGGGGTCGCCTATGCCAAGGTCGATGATGTCTGCGCCTTTCTTTAGCTTCTCGTTTTTCAGTCTATCTATCTCCACAAAAAGATAGGGTGGAACCTTTTTTAGCCTTTCTGCAAACTCCATCCCTTTCCTCCTATCTTTCCCTTTTTCCTTCGATGAATTCTAAGACCATCTGCTTAGCAACATAATCCGGAAACTGCTGGGGCGGATGCTTCATGGTATAGGCTGAGATGGAGATGAGCGGTCCACCTATACCCCGGTCTTTGGCAAGCTTTGCGCAGCGGATGGCATCGATTGCTGAGCCTGCAGAGTTTGGCGAATCCTCAACCTCAAGCCGGACCTCAACGGATAAGGGCACACCACCAAAATGTTCCCCTTCAAGCCTGATATAAGCTATCTTCCTGTCCTTTAACCAGGGAACCCAGTCAGAAGGACCGATGTGGATGTTTTGCTCTCCAATGTCATAGGGAAGAAGAGAGGCTACCGCTTCGGTCTTTGAAATCTTTTTAGTCTTAAGCCTATTCCTTTCAAGCATGTTCAAAAAGTCGGTGTTCCCTCCAAAGTTTAGCTGGTAGGTTCTTCTTAGGGGTATACCTCTATCGACGAAGAGTTGAACCAAGGTGCGGTGAAGGATGGTTGCCCCAAGCTGAGATTTTATGTCATCCCCAACGGCAGGTACGCCCTCATCAAGAAACCTTTTCCCCCACTCGGGGTCAGAAACTATGAAGGTAGGCATGGCGTTGACAAAAGCCACCCCTGCTTTAAGACAGGCTGTTGCGTAAAACCTTGCCGATTCTTCACTACCAACAGGCACATAGTTTATGAGGACATCAGCTTGAACATCCTTAAGGCAAGCCACCACATCTTCAAGCTCATCCTCCTTTTCGTTAGCCAGAACAAAGGAGAGGTCCCGAGGATAGGAGCTCATGTGCGAGGCAAACCCGTCATGGACCTTCCCCATGCGAACTTTAACCCCAAGCTTTGGCACATCAGGATAGAAGACAGTGGTGCAGTTTGGTGGGGCAAAGATGGCTTCGCTAACATCCTTTCCTACCTTCCTTTCGTCTATATCCCAGGCAGCAACGATTTCAATATCGCCAGGTCCATACCCGCCAACATCAGGGACCATCAACCCTTCGTATTCCTCTTTTTTCCTATTTCGGTAATAGAAAATACCTTGGACCAAGGAGCTTGCACAATTACCAACCCCGACGATAGCAAGACGTACCTTTTTGGACATCCTTTGCCCCCTTTAAAGGATCTTCCTAAACATACCACAACCAGATGGTCCCTCGCTTTCGCTCGGGATGACATATGGTTTATAACATATCACAAATCTAAAAGGTTTAAAGTTTTTCTGTCCATTCTTTATCAATCTTTATGACCTTAGTCACACGCTCGCCCGGAAGAAGGGTAATCATCCTCGAGCCTTGCGTGCTTCGAGCAAGGGTGGGTATTTCTTCAGAGGAGATGCGTATCGCCTTGCCCGATGAAGAAAAGATGATAACATCTTCGCTTCCCTCAAGGAATAAGGCCGAAGCTAAAGGACCAGTTTTAGCAGAAAGCTTGTGAAGGACAATCCCTAAGCCTCCCCGTCTCTGTATCCTAAACTCCGTTATATCCGTCTTCTTGCCAAAGCCTCCCTCGGTGATGGTAAAAACATAGCCCTTCGCTTTAGTTTCCACCATGGCTATAACTTCATCCCTTTCCTCAAGGCGGATGCCTATCACTCCCTCTGATTCTCTACCCATCGGTCTTAGTTCCGAGGTCTCAAAATGCAAGGATTGACCGTTCTTAGTGGCGAGAAGGACCGTGCCTTCTTTTTCAAGGCTCAGAACAGAGCGGAGCTTATCACCCTTCTTTATGATTATCGCCGTTCTGCCTGTTTTACGCAAGTTTTGGAAATCCTTGGCTAAGACCTTTTTTACATTTTCCTGAGCGGTGGCCATGAGGATAAACCCTTCCTCTCTTAGAGGTAAAAGGGCAACCGGTGCGCCTTCAAAGTTCGGTAGATAATTCCTCAAGTGGTTCCCTTTAGCTTGTTTGGTTGAGGTTGGAACATCCTTAAGCGAGAGGGGATAAACTCTTCCCTCCTTCGTGAAGATAAGAACCGTATCATCAGAAAAGGCATAGATAGCTTGGCTTATCCTTTCTTCCCCGTAGACGGCAAGGGCACCTTTGCCACCCCTTTTCTGAGTAGAAAACTCATCAAGGCTAATCTTCCGTATAAACCCCTCTTCGCTTAAGAGGACTAAAACCGGAGCCTGAGGGGGCGCCTCTAAAATAACCTCAGTTTCTTCCTCCTCGATGATCTGCGTCCTTCTTTCGTCAGCAAAATCCTCTTTGAGTTTTTTTAGCTCCTCCTCGATGGTAGCAATAAGGGTTGGTTCGTGAGTAAGGATCCTTTCATACCGCTCGATAGCTCTCTTTAGTTCCTCATACTCAAGAAGGATCTTTTCCCTCTCTAAGGCTGTAAGCCTCTGAAGCCTAAGGTTTAATATCTCCTGAGCCTGAACTTCGGTGAAGTTAAACCGGGCAATAAGCCTATCCTTTGCCGTCTTCGGGGTATCCGAGGTCTTGATTAGCTCTATTATCTCGTCAAGATGCTCAAGAGCTTTAAGAAAACCTTCAAGGATGTGAGCTCTTTCTTTGGCTTTTCTTAGCTCATACTGAGTTCTGCGGATGACAACCGTCCTTCTCCAGTTGAGAAAATGCTGAAGAAGGTCCTTAAGGGTTAAGACCTCGGGTCTTCCGTTAACCAGGGCAAGGAGGATGATGCCAAAGTTTGTCTCAAGCGGCGTATGGGCAAAGATCTCTTTGGCTACAAGATGGGGGGCGTTTGCCCATTCTTTCTTAAGCTCTACAACTACCCTTACGCCATGCCTATCCGATTCGTCGCGAACCTCGGTCACGGCTTCAAGCTTTTTTTCTTTGATAAGCCTAGCGATCTTTTCCACGACGCTTGCCTTGTTTACCTGATAAGGTATCTCGGTAAAAACGAGCTTTACTTTGTTTTTTTCCGTCTCCACATGATACTTAGCTCGAAGCTTGATCGTTCCCTTACCGGTCTCAAAGGCGGTAATTATTGCCGACCTTCCTACAATATAGGCTCCAGTTGGAAAATCCGGTCCCTTAATGTGCTCCATGAGCTCTTCTGTCGTAAGGTCAGGATTGTGAAGGAGGGCTAAGCAGGCTGATAGGACCTCACCAAGGTTGTGAGGCGGAATGGATGTGGCCATACCTACGGCAATGCCAGAAGCCCCGTTCACAAGAAGATTTGGTAGCTTTGAAGGTAGGACCACCGGCTCTTTTAGCGTGTTGTCGTAGTTTGGGACAAACTCTACCGTTTCTTTCTCAAGGTCAGCAAGCATCTCATGAGCGATCCTTGTTAGCCTCACCTCGGTATAACGCATGGCTGCAGGGGGGTCGCCGTCGATGGAGCCAAAATTACCCTGTCCGTCAACCAAGGGATACCGCATGGTAAAATCTTGAGCCATCCGGACCAAAGCCTCATAAACAGGCATGTCACCATGAGGATGATACTTACCGATGACATCTCCTACGATCCTTGCGCTCTTCTTGAAGGGCTTGTTCCATTCGTTTCCCGCCTCATACATGGCGTAAAGGATCCGCCTCTGAACGGGCTTTAGCCCATCCCGCACATCAGGAAGGGCGCGCCCAACGATTACGCTCATCGCATAATCTAAATAGCTTTCCTTAAGCTCCTCTTCTAAAGGAACTTCTATGATTTCTCCCATGGCTTTTTTCCCCTTTTAAAATATTCTAAACCCCGACTAATCTCTTCTCGCACCATCTGGAAAAGCTTTTCTTTATCCCTAAGGGTCATTCCCTTTGTTTCTATCAAACTCCCCACATAAACATAAACCTCTCTTTTGTTTGAGTGGAACCAGAGGCTTCCCTTAGGTAGAATGTCTTTTGTGCCAAAGATAGCTACGGAGCAGACAGGAACCTGAGCCTTAAGAGGCACTAACATCCCCCCCTTCTTGAAAGGTAAAAGCTCCCCGGTTCGGCTTCTTGTCCCCTCAGGAAAGATGACTAAGCTCACTCCGGATTGTAAGGCAGAAACACAGGCTAAAAGGCTTCGCAAGCCTTCCTTCGGGTCTTCCCTCTCAACGGGAATGTAGCCAAGAGCTGATATACCCCAGCCAAAAAAGGGGATCTTGAAGAGGCTCTTTTTGGCTAAAAACCTAATGTCATAATCCTTTAACAGGACTTCAAGAACGGGTATATCAAGTTGGCTCTGGTGATTGCTCATGAACACATACCTTTGACCCTTTGGAGGAAGAGGGTTTCCAAGCACAACTATCCTTATCCCTAAGACCTTAAGCAACCATTCACACCAAAGCCTTGCCCAAAACTTTTTCCGTGTAAGGATAGAAAGAAGACCCACAACAGGGACGCTAATCATTACATAAAGCCAGACTAAAAGATTACGCAAGACCTCTTGGATAAGCATGGATTAGAATTTTTCTAAGAAATTTCGAAGGATTAGGACCCCTTCAGGAAGGTCATCCCTGGAGAAGTCCCATTCAACAAGGGGACTTTTCCATTTTATCCATCTCTCAAGGGAGGTTCCGATGGATTCTGGATGAAACTGCACCCCTTCAACAGGGAAATATTTATGCCTAACTCCCATGATCTCTCCGTCCTCAGCCCTTGCCGAAATTTCAAGCACTTCAGGCAGGCTCTTCTCATCGATGGCTAAGGAATGGTATCTCATGGCTGAAAAGGGTTGAGGTAGACCCTGAAAGACCCCTTTTACGTCATGATAGATGGTTGATGTCTTACCATGCATAAGCCTTTTTGCTCTGACGATCCTTCCTCCGAAGGCAGCGCCGATGCACTGATGCCCAAGGCAAACTCCAAGTATGGGCACTTCCCCCGAAAAATACTTTATCACCCTGACCGAAATCCCCGCCTCCTTAGGGGAACAAGGACCAGGGGAGATGATGATATGAGTAGGGTCAAGCTTTCTTATTTCTTCAACGGTTATCTCATCGTTCCGATAAACAAAGACCTCTCCCCACCAAAGTTTTTTTATCATTATGCCAACGATCTGCACTAAGTTATAGGTAAAGGAATCATAGTTATCTATCACTAAAACCCTTTTCACGCTCATACCCTCAATCAAAATAACCCGATGAGAAAAGCTCCAAAGCCTTCTCCAAAGCTTTAGCCTTGTTTATCGTCTCCTCATACTCCTTTTTGGGATTAGAATCGGCAACGATCCCAGCCCCAGCCTGAAGATATAATCTTCCTCCCTTCTGAAAGAAGGTCCGGATGGTTATACAAAAATCCATAGTATGGTTGAAGCCAAAGTAGCCAACCGCGCCTGCGTAAGGACCTCTCTCCTTCTCTTCAAGCTCGGTAATTATCTCCATTGCTCTGACCTTAGGGGCACCGCTTACCGTCCCAGCAGGAAAGCAGGCTCTAAAAAGGCTAAACATATCTTCCCCGTCCTTTAACCTTCCCTTAACCCCTGATACTAAGTGCATCACATGGGAGTATCGTTCAACCACCATAAGGTCGTAAACCTGCACTGAGCCATACTCGCAAACCCGCCCAAGGTCGTTCCTCCCAAGGTCAACGAGCATGATATGCTCAGCAAGCTCCTTTTCATCGTTCTTTAGCTCTTCCTCAAGCATCAGGTCCTCTTCCTCGGTCTTACCCCTTCTCCTTGTTCCAGCAATAGGTCTTGTCTCTACCCTTTTCCCTTCAGCCCGAACGAGTATCTCTGGGGAAGAGCCAATAAGCACCTCATCCTTAAACCTAAGGTAAAACATGTAAGGAGAAGGATTTATCTTCCTAAGAGCCCGGTATAAATACAAGCCGAGATGTGGATTTTTGAGGATCTCATCCTCAACATAAAACCTCTGAGAAAGAACAACCTGAATTATGTCCCCTTTTTCAATGTATTTTTTTGCCCTTTGGATCATTTTCTCAAAAGACGCTCTCTCCATCTCCGGAGTTAGCTTAATAACCCCCTGCAAACGAGGTGGGCTAACCTTAGCGCTCCTAAGCCTCTCCCTTAAGGCTAAAAGCTCATCCTTTGCTTTAGAGTAAAGCTTCTCTAAATCTTCCCTTTCTTTAACAACCTGAGTACTCCTTTCTGTGTCCTCCCGGCCATCAGTTTCTTGACTAACCCGAGCCTCAAGCTCTTTATCAACCCATGTTCCCTTTCCTATGCCACCCCGAGCGCCCCTTTCATTGTCACCCCGAGCGCCCCTTTCATTGTCACCCCGAGCGCCAGCGAGGGGTCCCTCGGCACTTGCGTGCCTCGGGATGACATCCCGGGACGCCGTCCCGAACGAAGTGAGGGATGCTTCGCCATCGCTCGGCACGACAAGGTGGAGGCTGGCACCCCGAGCCGCAAGGCGAGGGGTCTCCTCATAAACCCCAGCATTACCTTCATCCCTTAAGCCAAGGTTAGCGAGAAAACTCTCTTCGGTTGAAACAAGAGCAATCAGCTTATAAGTATGCTTAAGCCTATCGTAGACTATAAGCTTTCTTGGAAGGACAAAGTATAGGTCATGAAAGCCAAGGGCAGGCTCACCCCGCTTCACCCTTTTTTCAAAAAAAGATACCATCTCATAGGATACATACCCAACAAGCCCAGAAAAAAACCTTGGCAAAGGCAAATTTTCCGGAACTCGAAAGCCTTCCCAAAGCCTTTTTAACTCCAAAAAGGGGTCTTCGCAGGAAAATTCTTTTTTAACTTCCCCTTCAAGATAGACCTTTTTGCCCTTGGCTCGAAAGATGATAGAAGGCTCAAACCCGATGAAAGAATAGCGAGCCCATTTTTCAGGACCTTCCATGCTTTCAAGAAGAAAAATATGCGTCTCATCATCAAACACCTTGTAAAAAAGAGATATCGGCGTCTCAAGGTCTGCAGGCATCTCAAGATAAAGGGGAATAAGGTTGTAATTTTGAGAAAGTTTCACAAACTCATCAAAGGAAGGACTGATGTTCATTCCCTTACTCTGCTCGGCTTTTTATTCTATTAACTAAAAAGGCTATGTCGTCAAGAGGAAGAAGCTCTTGCGTGCCCCTTTTCATATCCCTTAGGCAGACCTTGTTTTGAGAAATCTCATCTTCCCCAAGGATAAGCACATATTCTACCCCAAGCTTATCGGCAGAGCGAAGCTTGGCTTTTAAGCTCTTATCCTCATAGGAAAGAACGGTCTTAATTCCCCTTATCCGAAGCTCATAGGAGAGCATTAGCGCAAGCTCATTAGCTTGGTCACCTAAGGGGGCGATGAAGACTAAAGCTTGTCTCTCAGGGACTGCTCGACCCTCACCGAAAACGACAAGCCCCCATCTTTCAACCCCTATGGCAAAGCCAATCCCCGGTAGCTTTGGACCCCCAAGCTCTTCAACCAAGTAATCATACCTTCCCCCAGCACATACCGTATCCTGAGCAGAAAGCCCCTCGGCCTTAATCTCAAATATGGTCCTCACATAGTAATCAAGACCACGCACAAGATAGGGATTGTGCAAAAACTTTAGGCCAAGGGAGGATAAAAGCCTGCTTAACTTTGTAAAATGCTCTCTACAAGCCGAACACCAAAACTCATTTAGCGTCTTAAGACCAGAAACAACTCGCTTGCAGGCATCTTCCTTACAATCAAGCACCCTAAGGGGGTTCCTTTCAAGCCTTTCTTGGCAGGTTTTGCAAAGCTCATCCTTCTTTTCCTTTAAGGCAGAAACAAGGTACTCCCTGTAGCTTGGTCTACACTCAGGACATCCAAGGGAATTTATCTCAAGCCTCAAGGGTTGGAGGAAAGACCCGAACTCCTTTTCAGGCTCTTTAAGAATATGCATGGAAAGATTTATCAGCTCTGCCTCAACAAAAGGGGTTATATCCCCAAAATATTCAACCGACACCTGATAAAACTCCCTAAGCCTTCCCTTCTGGGGTCTTTCATGCCGAAACATCGGACCAATGGTAAAGAAACGAATGGGTTTTTGCTTGGCGTAAACGCTCTTTTCTATAACCATTCGGCAGATGCCAGCTGTGGCTTCAGGTCTAAGGGTTAAAGATTCTTCGTTTCTGTCAATAAAAGTATAGGTTTCCTTCTGCACGATGTCTGTAACTTCACCGATAGAACGAACATAAAGATCCGTCTTCTCCAAAGTAGGGATCTTTACCTCTTCAAACCCGTAAAGGCTTAGGATTTTTCTTGAGACCTCGCAAAGATAATGATACCTTCTAAAATCCTCGGGCAACCAATCTTTAAAACCCCGAACCGCTTGAAGCTTCATCTAACCTCTTCTCCCCATCTCCTCGGAAAGCTTATCCCCCCTAAAGGCACATACACCTTTTGAAAACCATGAGCCTTAAGGAGCCTTGCCACCTCGTAAGCCCTGCGTGAGGAGTTGCAAATAAGGATTAATTCCTTATCCTTTGGCACTTCATCCAAATTATTACGAAACTCTTGATACAGGATGTGTCTACAATTAGGATATCTCTTCGTTAAGTATTCAGCTTCCTTTGGATGTCTGAGGTCTATGATCACGGTGTTTGGGTCGCCTTCCTTCATCCGTTTTAAAACTTCGTCCCATTCAATCTTCTGGAAAAGCCCCTTTATTAAATTGTCTGCAACATGGGCGGTATCGTGGATGGGGTCAAGGGCTGAGTTAAAGGGTGGAGCATAGGCAAGCTCAAGGTTTACTAAATCTTCAACGAGGGGCTTATAAGGTAGGATGCTTGATATGGCATGAAGCCTTGCCAGCGTCCCATCCGTTGCCGGTCCAACTGCTTGAAAGCCAAGGACCCTCGTTGTCTTTTTATCGTATATCAAGGCATAGTAAGCATACTTAGCATCAGGATAAAAGTGGCTCCTCTCCGTTTGATTGTTTAAGGCATAATCCGCTGAGAAACCTTCAGCCAAGGCTTGCTTGAGAGTTAAACCAACCCCGCCCACGGCAAGTTCAAAGCACTTCATGATAAAGGCACCTACCGCACCCGGGAAGGTTGCTACCCCTCCAGCGATGTTCGTTCCGATAACCCTTCCCTGTCTGTTAGCAAGGCTGCCAAGGGGCATGACCACCTTTTTGCCTGTTATTAAATGTTTAATCTCGATGCAGTCTCCTCCGGCGTAGATGTCCGGGTCTGAGGTTTGGAGCCTATCGTTGACGATTAGCCCCCCAGTATGAGGTGAAACAAGGAGCCCAGCCTTTTTGGCAAGCTCGCTGTTTGGACGAACACCTACCACCATTAGCACAAGGTCTGCAGGAAAGAACCCCTGCTCAGTCTCAACCCCAACAACTCTTCCATCCTTTCCCTTAATCTCCTTTATCCTTGCGTTGAGGACAAGATTTACCCCCTTTCCCCGAAGATGATTTTCTACTATCCTTGCGGTAAAGTAATCTAAGCTCTGAGGCAAGACCTGCGGAAAGTATTCAAGCACTGTAGTATCAAGCCCCCAGAGGTCGGAAAAAGCTTCAGCCATCTCAAGCCCGATAAAACCTGCCCCGACCACCACTACCTTTTCCACTTCGCCCTTAGCTATTCTCTCCTTTATCTCGATGGCAGAATGCAGGCTTGAAATGGTATACACACCCTTTAGGTCTACGCCAGGAATGGGTAAAACCTTGGGGACAGAACCCGTTGCTATCACAAGCTTATCGTAGGAGATTTCATCGGTCTTTCCTGTCTCTAAGTATCTAACTTTTAAGACCTTTCTTTCACGGTCTATCTCCTCAGCAAGGGTCTTTGTAAGGACCGTTAGCCCCTTCGCCGAGGTAAAGAATTTTTCGTCTCTTACTACATGAAAGGAAGTTTCTCTTAAGGCGTTCTCTGTGGCGACATCCCCGGAGACATAATAAGGAATCCCGCAGGCACCGTAGGATATTAAGTCATCCTTATCTATAAGGATGACCTCGGCATCAGGTCTTAGCCTTTTTACTCTGCAGGCTGCTTTTGCCCCGCAGGCGTTTGCCCCAACCACAACCACCCTCATAGCCCCCTCCTCACTAAGCATCTAAATTTTAACATAAAAAGACATTCTATCACCATTTTTAGGCTTACAAAGTAACTTAGAAACCTTAGAACAACATAAAAAAAATCGCTCAAGACAACATTGCCCCTTCTATTGATGCATAGGAAACTAGGGTTTGCACTCAAAAACAAGTTGTAGGGGCAACCGGTCGATTGCTCATCCAAAAACTAGTTATTATTATGTCAATATGAAAAAGATAACCATTGCTGCCCCTGGACCGTTAAAACACAAATTTATCGCTGAAGGGCTAAACTATTATCAAACTTTGATAAAACGCTTTGCTATCCTTGAGGTCAAACTTCCTAAATTAAAAGGAAGCTATGCTGACCCTGAAAAAAGAAAAAGGGAAGAAGAGGCTTTAATATGGAAGGCTCTTGAAGAAATTCCTGCCCAAAAGAGATTTATAGTAGTCTTAGATGAGCGAGGAAAGGCTTTAAAAACGGAAGATTTCGCTAAGTTTATTGAAGATAAGCTTTCCCTTGATAAGGAGCTAATCTTTGTTATCGGTGGTCCAGAGGGGCTTTCGGAAGGTCTAAAACATAAGGCAGACTTTGTGTTAAGCCTCTCCTCTCTTACCTTAAATCATGAGCTAACTCTGCTTGTCCTTGCCGAAGCCCTATTCCGAGCTTTAAGCCTTATGAAAGGTCATCCCTACCATCGGTAGGACTTTAACTGGAGATTTGCCGAACAAGCAACCGGACGGTAGTCCTGGCTTAATTTCATTTTTAGACTAAACAAATTTGAAGTTCTTTGGCTTTATTTTTAGCTCCGGCTGTATATTTTTTACCAATAACCGCAGGGATCGTAGGCATACCAAAGGCTCTTTCTACAATCTTGCTCCTCTTATGAGCCCTTTCTAAATCAACCTTATCCGCTTTAACTGACACCTCAGCTACAACTAAAACTTTTTTCTGAGGCTCTACTCTTAAGTATCCTTCAGCTACTAAGTCAACGCTAAGCGCCTCCTCCCTTTCTTCTTCGGTGATCCTTCCGGCATCAAGAGCCTCATCAAGCTGATCGGCTATGATGGCCTTATCTAAAACTTTACACTTTCTTATGAGCTTCCCTAAGTAAGCCGGAGCATTTTCTCTTACCTTACGCTCAAAATCGCTTCCTTTTAAATCGGCTACATCGTTCTTCAAAGTTCTAACATCTTCCTTCAAAGGTCTAACATCATCCTTCAATACCTCTACATCAGACTCAACCTTGGTTAATCTTTCATCAATTTTCTCTACCCTTTGTTTTAGCTCTTTTACCTCATCTTTTAAACCTATCATTTCCTGCTCCATTCTATCTACACGGTCGTTTAGTTCCTTAAAATCCTTCTGCACAAACTGTTCAAACCGTTCAGGAAGCTTAAGAAGGTCGGAAGTAAGAATGAGCTTTCGTAGTTCTTCAAGCCACATAGGCTCTGCTTTTAAAACGTTCAACAAGTCCTCAAAGGTGTGGATCTCATACCTTGCTTGCATAACCCAAAACGCTTTTTTTTGAAAAATCTGCTTCTCTATCGATTAAAATTAGCATTTTCCATAGGATTTTCAACCCTTTTGCGAGGCATTCCTCGCATCGCTCGGGACGGCGTCCTCCCCACTTTGTCTTCCCGAGGCGCGCTTTTCTTTTTGTCTTCCCGGGGCACGCTTTTCTTTTTGTCTTCCCGAGGCACGCAAGTGCCAAGGGACCCCTCGCTTCGCTCGGGGCGACATTTCCCATCCTGTCATGCCCCTCAATCTGTCATGCCGCGCGATAGCGAGGCATCTCATCTTTGGCGAGAAAAGAGGAAATTCTGATCGACAAAATAAGAGGGCACGAGTTAATAAAAAAAGGGAAGGGGGTAGACCCCTTCCCTTTAGGATTTGCTTAGAGCCTAAGCTCTTATCTCAAGAGCTGGAGGACAAGCTGGGGCAAAGTGTTAGCCTGAGCAAGCATGGCTACTGTTGCCTGCATGCGGATCTGATAGGTGGTAAACTCGGACATCTCTTTAGCGTAGTCGGTGTTCCGGATGACGGATTCTGCTTCCTTGGTGTTGTCGTAAGCCACCTTCTGGGAGTCAAAGATGGACTGGAGGTTGTTCATCGTAGCACCGATCTGAGCCCTTATCTTGTCAACCGTCCTCTGAGCCATCTCAGTAATGAGCATGCCCACCTCAGCCCCTTCGTTAGTGGTAACATCTACAGAATAGAGGTTCTTAAACTGAGAACCAGTACTACTACCGATAACATAATTACCCAAGCCTGAAGCTGGTAAGCTTGCGGTGAAGGCGGTATCCCTGGCGATGTAGAGGTCGCCCACCTTGGCAGCGGCTGCTTTTAGAGCTGTTCCGCTTACTGCAGTTACTGAACCTGCTGACTTACCTTCAAGGTCATTTATCAACTGATCAATATTAATAGTAGCAGAAGTAGCTGAGGTTGTGAGGTTTACACTAAGACCGATGGTATATCCCTGAGAGGAGGCTAAGACAAGCCTGTTACCAGACCTTGAGGCAGAAAGGTCTGCTCCTGCGGTAGCAGCAGCCCTGTTTATTTGCTCAATCAAGGTATCCAGGGATACGGTGGTGTCTAAACCGGTTATGCTTACTGTTTTCCCGCCGACATAAAATGTAAGGTTTGCTGTTCCAGAAACATTAGCGATGGCGGTGTATTCATTGCCAACGCTAACATTAACCGCCTTGGCTTTAAAACCAATGTCTCCAAGCTTCGAATTTACCTCATTTGCTACAACTCCGGCATCTAAAAGGTAGAAAGTGCTAGTGCCAATAGTATAGGATCCAGAGCTTGCATTAACAACTCTGTTACCTATTGTCACAGTTTGAGCTTCAGTAAATGATACACCAGTAAAGGTGGTAATATCTGTCCCAGAGGTCTTGTTTCCGTTTGTGTTAATCAGGTGAGCCCCAAGGTTTTGAGCCCTCACATCGTCGACGGAGATGTATACGGTTTGCTCCATCCTTGCTCCATAGTGGATAAACTTATCCTTAAAGGTCCCGTCAAGGAGCTTAATCCCGTTATACTCGGTGTCTGTGCCGATCTTCTGAATAGCGTCAACGAAGTTCCTGATTTCCTGCTGGAGAGCCTGTCTGGCATTGGGGTCGTTGATGTCGTAAGCTGCGTTCTGAGCCCGCA
>Ga0081479_114479_pt1 | contig 57531 bp, 50 predicted proteins | sample MamHotmetagenome_FD_70984 | JGI IMG/M metagenome (GOLD analysis project Ga0081479, IMG submission 70984) | Hot spring cone microbial streamer communities from Mammoth Hot Spring (Liberty Cap Streamers), Yellowstone National Park, USA - T=72 v2... | ecosystem: Environmental > Aquatic > Thermal...
CCGTCGTAAACATTCTTAATTACAGCTTCCTTATACAGCCCTACAAACGTAGCATACTTGCTCGGATCATTCCCAATAAAGTAATTGTAATAGCCTTCTTGCTTTTCCCTGCCTTCTCGAACGGGGTTTTTATGATAACCCTGCAACTTCATGAGCACTCGATGACCTAGCACCCTGTAGTCCTTATGCCTAAATTTGTCAGAAAATGAATGCTCGCTTTTCGTGTCCGATGGGATTTCTTCCAGTTTAAAAAAGTCGTAATTCACCCCATACTTCGTAATCCACACATCCAACCCCCCTAGCCTCGCTAAATAAAGCACATCCGAAGGCCATTGCCCTTTGTTCTCAATAAAAAAATGCCGATCTACTTTGCTCAAAGCAGATTGGGCATCTCGTGAACCTAAAGAATGCTGAGCTACTAATCCATTAAACAATAGCAACCATCCTAAAATTAAATAATAACTAAAAAATTTAACTGCCATAACCATAATTTTTAAAATTTATCCAAATTTAATAAAAAATATAAAAAACAAATTGTTAAATTTCTTTCAAAAAATAAAAACAAATAACTAAAAAAGAAAATTAAATTACATTTATAAAATAATCTTTAACTAAAAAATTTCTAAGATGTTTCTTATGTACTTATTTTTTTGCAAAGGTTTACTTTTTTAATTTTCAAACATAAAAATGTGTTTAAAAGGTTGAAGCATTTGTGATTTTATGTTTCTTTGGTAAAATACAACTTATTCCCAACGAAAGATTCATTAAATCGGGATAGCCAGGAACAAAGCTTATGGAAAAATATAAATTATCTTTTATCAGATATTTATATTCGAATTCGCCGCCGTACCAAAGAAACAGATATTGCCATTTGACACTAGAACCACCTTTGAAACGATGCTGATCAACATAACCCGGCAGTTCATGCCAATTTCGACGATAAATGAGCGTTGGACCAATACCTCCATACAAAAAATGTCGCCCCTTTTTTATGATTCGCCCTCGTAAACCCAGATGACTAAAACCTCCTAATCTGGTAGCACAATCAGCATACATGGCCTGTGCAAGTTTAATACTAACGAAATCACCTAATACAAACTTTTCATACATCGCCACTCCACCTATATTGAGAACAAAGTAGCCATTCTTATCTAGTTTTAGCGGCATAAGATGAGCATTGTCTTTTTCGCCCAACGGATGGATACTTAGTCCAAAAAATTTAACTCCTACATTGTCTTTAGCGTTCAGACAAAAAAAGAAAAATACAAGCAACAACTTGAACACTTTCATGGCATTACAAAAATAGGCAAGTAAAAGAGAATTTGATAAAATAAAAAAACCGCCACAGGGGCGGTTCTTAGCATTTACATGTACCTTATTGCTTAACTGGATAAACTATATAACCATCGATGTAATCGAGCTGGACTGTATCTCCTTTTTGAATTTCACCAGCAAGAATTTTCGTAGCAAGGAAATTAACGAGTTTTTGTTGTATAATCCTGCGAATTGGACGAGCTCCGAATTGCGGATCATAACCTTCTTCTGCAATTGCATCAACTAGATCTTCAGTATACGTTAAACCTAAATCTTGCTTTTTCAAAAGCTTTTCAAGATAGCTTAGTTGCAAGCGTACAACATCGTGAATTTCTTCTCGAGATAAAGGCTTAAACATGATAATTTCATCGACACGGTTCAAAAATTCAGGTCTAAAATGAGATTTCATGATTTGCATTACAGCATCCTTAGCCTTGTTAAATGTTTCTTCTTCAGTGCCTGGTATCATCTGGTCATAAATTTCACGAATTACATCAGAACCTATGTTGCTTGTCATGATGATAATAGTATTTCTAAAATTAGCAACGCGTCCTTTGTTATCCGTAAGGCGACCATCTTCGAGTACTTGCAACAAAATGTTGAAGACATCTGGGTGAGCTTTTTCAATTTCATCTAACAAGATAACGCTATAAGGCTTGCGACGCACAGCCTCGGTAAGTTGGCCACTTTCTTCATAACCTACATATCCAGGAGGAGCTCCAATCAGGCGAGAAACACTATGCCGTTCTTGATATTCGCTCATATCGATGCGAATCATATTGTTTTCATCATTGAAAAGAAATTCGGCCAAGGCTTTAGCAAGTTCAGTTTTTCCAACCCCAGTGGTTCCCACGAAAATAAATGAACCGATAGGTCGCTTTTCGTCGCTTAAGCCACTTCGACTTCTCCGAATAGCGTTGCTAACAGCTTCGATAGCAGCATCCTGACCCACGACACGCTTGTGCAACTCGCTTTCAAGCCGTAAGAGCTTTTCTCGCTCGCTTTCGAGCATTCGCTGAACTGGTATGCCCGTCCACTTGGAGACAATTTCAGCAATTTCTTCTGCACCGACTTCTTCACGAATGAGCGGATGATCGCCCTGGACTTTCTTAAGTTGCTCGGTGAGTTCTTTAACCTTAGCTTCAGCTTGAGGAATTCGCCCATAACGAATTTCGGCTACAAGACCATACTCCCCATTGCGTTCGGCACGCTCTGCATCAAAACGTAATTCTTCGATTTCCTTCTTCAGCTGTTGAATTTCAGTGATCAATTCTTTTTCTTGTCTCCATTTAGCCATCAACTTATCGCGTTCTTCTTGCAGTTCAGCAATCTGGCTACTAAGTTGATTTAGTTTGATTTCATCGTTTTCACGTTTTATAGCTTCACGTTCAATTTCAAGCTGACGAATTTTACGTTCAAGTTCATCTAATTCTTCGGGAAGAGAATTCATTTCGAGTTTCAATTTACTAGCAGCTTCATCTATGAGGTCGATGGCTTTATCTGGCAAATGACGGTCGGTAATATATCGATGAGAAAGCTGAACAGCAGCAACGATAGCTTCATCTTTAATTCGTACCTGATGGTGATTTTCGTAACGTTCTTTAAGACCTCGCAAAATGCTAATGGAGTCTTCAACAGAAGGTTCATCCACCATGACAATTTGAAAGCGTCGTTCAAGAGCTTTATCTTTTTCAAAGTACTTTTGGTATTCACCTAGTGTTGTTGCACCAATGGCTCTGAGTTCACCACGAGCAAGAGCAGGTTTAAGAATATTTGCAGCATCCATAGCACCCTGCGTAGCTCCAGCTCCAACGAGCGTATGAATTTCGTCAATAAAAAGTATGATCCTTCCGTCCGATTCAACCACTTCTTTGATTACGCTCTTTAGTCGTTCTTCAAACTCACCCTGATATTTTGCCCCAGCTATGAGAGCACCCATATCAAGAGAATAGATTACTTTATCTTTTAAGTTTTCGGGCACATCGCCTTTGATGATCCTATGGGCAAGCCCTTCAACAATAGCTGTCTTTCCAACACCGGGTTCCCCAATTAAAATCGGATTGTTTTTTGTTCTACGCGAGAGAATTTGAAGAACACGTCGAATTTCTTCATCCCGACCAATGACGGGATCTAGTTTTCCTTTATAGGCAAGGTCATTCAGGTTACGAGCGTATTTGTCAAGTGCATGATAAGTATTTTCAGCACTTTGACTAGTAATTTTAGATCCTTTTCTTAAATCTTTAATAGCTGCAACAAGATTTTTTTCAGTCACCCCAGCAGTTTTTAAAATCCGCTCTGCTGCGCCACCACTGTTTAATAAGCCAAGTAATAAGCACTCAACAGAAACAAATTCATCGCCCAGCTCTTTTTGTTTGACCATGGCAGTCTGCAAAGCTTTTAAACCTGCCCTTCCTAAATACTGTTCAGAACCTTCAACTTTAGGGAGGATGTTGAGCTCCTTTTCAACTTGCTGACGAACAACATCAGCGTTAACACTAAGTTTTTTCAAAAGCCATGGGGTAACTTGTTCATCCTCCTTTAACAGTGCATCAAGTATATGAACATCTTCGACAGCTTGATGTTTCAATTCAAAAGCTTTTTGATATGCAGCCTGAATAATTTCTTGGCTTTTGATGGTAAATTGATCTAATTTCATAACTTTTTTCCTCCTGCCGCTTCATTAACAAAAAAACAACCTAAACTTTAAAATTATCAATATGTCTGTTTTCTTTTTGCAAAACTGACAAAAGTAAAGAGTTCCCCCTTTCATCTATAAAAAAAAGCTGCCATTATGGCAGCTTTTCAAAAAATTTATAAGACCAAATTTTAGACGTGTCCTTGAGCAATCATGGCTTCAGCAACTTTAACAAAGCCACCAATGTTAGCACCATCCACATAGTTAATAAAGCCATTGTCTTTCTTACCATATTTTACGCAGGTTTTGTGAATGTTAATCATGATTTGATGAAGTTTTTCATCAACTTCTTCTCTCGTCCAGGAGAGATGTAAGCTATTTTGGCTCATTTCAAGACCAGAAACAGCTACACCACCAGCATTTGCAGCCTTACCAGGAGCATAAAGAATACCTTTTTCAATAAAGTGCTTAACAGCTTCAGGAGTAGAAGGCATGTTTGCTCCTTCAGCTACGCAGAAGCACCCATTAGAAACGAGTGTCTTTGCATCTTCTCCATTCAATTCATTTTGCGTAGCACATGGCAGAGCTATATCACACTTAATTCCCCAAGGAGTTTTGCCTTCGTAGTATTCCACACCATATTTTTCTGCATATTCTTTGATACGTCCACGTTTTACATTCTTTAGCCACATTACATAGTCCAATTTTTCTCGATCGATTCCATTAGGATCATAAATAAACCCATTCGAATCTGATAAAGTAACAACTTTGCCACCTAGTTGTAAAACTTTTTCTGCAGCATATTGGGCTACGTTTCCTGAACCTGAAATTACTACCGTTTTTCCTTTGACGGTTTCTCCCCTTGTTTTGAGCATTTCTTCAACGAAATAAACAAGTCCATACCCTGTAGCTTCGGGTCTTATCAAGGAACCTCCATACTCGATCCCTTTACCAGTTAAAACTCCAGTAAATTCATTTTTAATGCGTTTGTACTGACCGAAAAGGTAGCCAATTTCACGAGCACCTACCCCTATGTCTCCAGCAGGAACGTCTGTATTTGGTCCAATATGACGGAAAAGTTCTGTCATAAAGCTCTGGCAAAACATCATAACTTCTAAGTCTGTTTTACCTTTTGGATCGAAATCACTACCACCTTTTCCACCTCCCATCGGAAGCGAGGTCAAAGAGTTCTTAAATACCTGTTCAAAAGCCAAAAATTTAAGAATACTTAAGTTAACCGTTGGGTGAAAACGAAGACCACCTTTGTAAGGACCAATGGCACTGTTCATCTCAACACGATAACCACGGTTGATTTGCAAATTTCCATTTCTATCTACCCATGGAACGCGGAACATAATTACACGTTCGGGTTCAACGATTTTTTCCAAGATGCCCTCATATCTAGGATTTTCCATGATAAAAGGCATCAAAGATTCTGCTACTTCTCTAACGGCTTGATGAAACTCAACTTCTGATGGATTTTTGGCGATAACCTTCGCCATAAATGAATCTACTCTTTCTTTTACTGACATAATGTTTAGTTTTAGGATTGCGCAAACTTATAAAAAAAAACAACTAAACAAGAGAAGATTAAATTTTTTTTAATAATTTTTACTCGTTACAAATAAAGCTGCTGAAAATAACAATGTATTGGCCCTTCTCTATCAGGTTCATGTAAGTGCATTCCATCACCACGGCACCAAGACCAAATTTCACAAGTACGACATTGTCCTTCTCTTTTCCTATTTCTGAATATCTTGAATCTTTTTTCCCATACTTCAATAAAATCATCTGTATAGATGTTTCCTTGAACAAAGCCCCGGTGAATGTTTGGGCATGCTCCAATATCCCCATTGGCAAGTACCGAAGCTACATGTATCCCTGCACGACAGAAAAAAAACATCGCGAACCTTTCGCTCATACCCCCCCAAAAAACCATCACATCCAAAACTCACCTTCACTTCTCCTCTTCCTCGTTCGCTTGCTATAAATCTTAAAAGCGTATGCAATTGTTCTTTGTTTAAAAATAATTCATCATGATCTCGAGCCCGTCCTATTGGGTCTATTACAAATAATCGCCAATATTTAACACCAATGCTTCGAAGAAAATTTTTAAAATCATTTAAGTAATAGATGTTTTTTTGATTTACACAGGTTACCATATCATAAATCATCCCTGGTTCAGAAGCTATTAGTTGTGCAGCTTCAACAGCTCGAGAAAAAGATCCCTTGATCCCTCTCAACCATTCATGCTCTTTTTCAAAACCATCCAAACTAATGGTAATAGAAGAAAGACCTGCACGTCTTAACGATCGAAAACGTTCGTTGGTAAGCAAAAAACCATTGGTAACCATACCCCAAGAAAAACCCATAGCCACCAAGGCATTTCCCATTTCTTCAAGATCTTTTCGAAGTAAAGGTTCTCCACCTGTAACAACTATCATAATATTTGATGGATCATATTTTTCCGATACACGTTTACAAACATTCAGAAAATCATTCAAAAGCATATCTTTCATTGTGTTGTCTAATCTACAATCAGAGCCACAATGTAAGCAAGCTAGATTGCATCTAGCTGTGCATTCCCAGAAAAAATATTGAAGTTCATGCATTTTTGCTTCATACTGGACATACAAAGCATGAAAATCTAAAGCCACTCTCTGCCTCCAGCTTAACAAGTTTTGCTTTATCCCACTACGTTTATTTCCGTTTTGCATAAATTAAAAAAATTTAATTTTGCTTGAAGATTTTGCTAATGAAAAAATTTTTTTTGTTTTTAGTAACATTTAATCTTTTAGCAGTGACAGGGTGTGTCTCTCGCATGACCCCCGCACGCTTATTTGAAAAAAATGCCACCTACTGCCCAGATAACAAAGAGTTGCTTTCTCCTGCAGAATACACGCTAAAACCTTATGATGTAATAAATCTTGAAGTTTATTCCAACAAAGGCGTTTCCCTTCTTCCCCTTAGCGATGAAATAGATAAGTCTCAAAAAGAAAAGTTTTTCGTTATTCAACCTAATGGAAAAGTTTTTGTACCCTTTATTGGGTGGGTTGACGCAGCAGGCAAATCGTTAGAAAAATTTAAAGACTCTTTAATCACATTGTATAGCCAAATTTTTGTTGACCCTTATGTTAATGTTGAACTTAAAAACAAATACATTCTTGTTTTTAATGGAAACAAAGACCAAAAAGCAGTTGCTGTACCTTTTTTATATAACTCACCCACACTGATGGAAGTATTAGCCCAGGCAGGAGGTCTCGGAAATGCGAGGTCATCTCATGTAGAAATTATTCGACATATTAATGATACCGAAATTAGGGTGTACAAAATTGATCTTTCCGTAGCTCAAAATCTACCTTATTCGTATGTGCATCTATTGCCTGGAGATATCATTTTATTAAAAGGATACTCTGTAAAATTGCAGGAAATGGTTACTCAGCTAACACCATGGCTAACTTTAGTATCCACCTTCCTACTAATTTTATCCTACTTAAAACCATAGAGTATGATTGAAAAAAAGTATCTACTCAATAATAAGTTTGACCTTAAGCTTTTTCTATATATCACCAAAAAAAATTTAATTTTCTTATTTCTATTTTTTGCTTTAATAATCATTAGCACATTTCTTTTTTTAAGGTATACCCAACCTATTTATGAATCTTTTGCCATCATTCAAATTAAATCGGATGATATAGCCAGTCATGTTTTCGAAAACCAACATACCACCTCTTATCTAGATAATTCGTTGAATAAAAAACTAGAAGTACTTCGTTCTCCCATGTTCATGAAAAGAGTTGTTGTTAAACTTCCTCTGGATGTTCAAATTTTTTCCGTAGGAAAAATTGGCAAATTTGAGCAATACAACAATGCCTCGTTTTCTGTTGCTTACCAGATCCTTGATTCTGTGAATTTCCCCAGGCAAGTTTATATCACTTTTAGCAATAACTCAATTATTATTGAAAATAAAAATTCAGGAATTAAAAAAGAAGTTCGCATAGCAGAACCAGTAACTTTTCCAGGAATAATTTTTTCTATTGCCCCTAAAAATGCAACATCTATTGAAAATTTTTTCAGAGATCATCAAGGAGAAAAATACTTAATTAAATTTTATTTAGCCAATGAACTAGCATCAATTTATGCTAACAAAGTACAAGTTCAAGTTTTGAACGATGCTGCAAAAACCATAAAAATTTTAATTAGAGAAACAAATTCCAAAAAGGCTTTTGACATTGTTCAACAAATTGTAAACGAATTCGAACAATATGATCTAGAAACACAACGCCAAAGTACTCAAAGTATATTGACTTTTATCGATAACCAGCTCAATAAACTTGATAGTTCCCTAACGTTGCTAAGTGAAGAAACTTTCTTAATCCACGATTCAACGCGTGATTTAAATTCTATTAAAATTAACATTGAAACAAGTAAGGAAAATATTCTCCGTTTACAAAGAGAAATTTCAAACTTAAATAAATTAATTCAAAATTTACAAGCTGAGGATGAAGTAGCCATGCTTACTTCAGTTATAAGCGGTGAAAGTTTTTCGATGCTTTCACCCTATTTAAACTCTTTGTTATCCCTTGAAGCCAAAAAAAGAGATGAATTGCAAAAAGTAACTCCTGAATCGCCATCCATTGTACAAATTAATCAGCAAATAGATTTTCAGAAAAAAATAATTTCAAAAATTGCAGATCAACTTAAAAACAACTACGCTAATGAAATATTGCTCTTGAAATCAAAAATCAACGAATGGGAAAAAATGCTTATGATGAACAAAGAAAGCGAAAAGCCAGCTTATGCTAAAAAACAAAAATTACATGCCATTAATCAAGATATTTTTAATCAACTCATTCAAAAAAAAGTAGAATATAGTATAGCATTAGCAGGATATGTAAGTCAAATCAATGTTTTACAACCTCCCCAAATCTTTATTTCTCCCGTAAAACCTTTGAAAAAAAATGTTTGGTTCAGTGTTATTTTATTTTACATTTTATTTACACTTCTTTACCTTGGGATCAGATATTTATTTTACAACAAAATTGTAAATCCCTCAGATATTAAGCAATTGACAGACATTAATGTTATCGGAGTAATCCCTAAATATTTCCATTATTTACCGGCAAGTCAGCTTATTGTTGAAAAGAATCCCAATGCTGTAATTACTGAATCGTTTAGAACTATTCGTTCTCAAATAGAATTAATTTCGACGAACAAAGATCCCAAAATTATTACCATCTCAAGTACTGTTTCGGAAGAAGGAAAAACTTTTGTTGCTTTGAATTTAGCTGGAATTTTTGCGCTTGGTGGACACAAAACTATCTTAATTGATTTTGATCTACGCAAACCAAAAATACATATTGGGTTAAACACGGAAAATACTGTAGGACTTTCTTCTCTTTTGACTGGCAAAGCTTCCATCGAAGAATGCATTCGAGCAAGCAGTATTCCCAATTTACATTTCATCACTGCAGGAAAACCCATGCTTTTTCCAGCCGAAATAGTTATGAGCAATAAAGTAGAAGAGCTACTTCAGCATCTAAAACAAACATATGATTATATTCTCTTAGATACGCCTCCCGTAGGTCTAACCTCAGAAACTTTAAAACTATTGCTTATTGCTGATTTCTCTCTGTATGTAGTTCGAGCTAATTATACTCAAAAAAGTTTCCTCCTAAATGTTAACAAATTAAAAGAAATTCATTCCATTAAAAATTTATTCATCGTTGTAAATAGCTTAAATCCTGCTATTTCGAGCTCTGCAAAATATGAAGGATATGTTTATGGCTATGCATATGGTTATGGATACTCTAGACATTACTATTTGGATGAAATAAAACCCATTCCTTGGTATAAAAAAATTTTCAAAAAAATAATAAATAGAAAAAAGCATGGAAATTGAAAAATTACCATTAGAAGGCGCGTTGTTAATAAAACCCAGAATTTTTTTTGATGAAAGAGGATATTTTTTCGAATCTTATCAAGATCGACGTTACAAAGAAGCTGGAATAGATGTAAACTTTGTTCAAGACAACGAAAGTCTTTCTAAAAAACATGTATTAAGAGGATTACATTTTCAAAAATTACCTCATGCTCAAGCTAAACTGGTTCGAGTAATACAAGGGAAAATACTCGATGTAATTGTAGATCTAAGAAAAAACTCACCAACCTTTGGTCAACATATTATGGTTGAACTTTCTGCTGAAAACAATTATCAACTATATGTGCCCATCGGATTTGCTCACGGTTTCATAACATTAGATGAAATCAATAGGGTTCATTATAAATGTTCTGATTATTATTTTCCAGAACTTGAAAGAACAATCTTGTGGAAAGATCCTGACCTGGCAATTCCTTGGCCAAATGTTGAGCCCATAGTTAGCTCCAAAGATCAAAAAGGGTATTTATTTAAAAAAGGATTTGAAGATTACTTTTAAAAATGATATGTGATCTATGGAAAATGAAGTTTATCAAATAAACAACGTTATTCTTTTGTTTTTTTTGGTGGTTTTTGTTTTATCATTTTTATTATATCCCATCATTTATCAATTTTTCGCTCATGTTGGCAAAAGTGAAGAAAGCACAGCAAACAGATGGTCACAACAAACTAAGCCAACGGTAGGAGGTATTGTTTTTTTCATCTCTTTCCTTATTACCATGATGCTTGCATTTATTATTTGCGACAACACCCAATTCTTTTACTCTTTAGCTTTTGGAGGATTTCTGTTAGGGGCATTCCTCTCTTTTATAACTGGTCTTATCGACGATACAAAAAGGTTACTTCCTTATCAAAAATTTATTTTACAATCCATCATTGCTTCCATAGTCATTTTGACGGGAAATAATATACATTTTTTTAATGTGTATGAACTGGATGCAATTTTAACATATATTTGGTTTGTAGGACTTATGAACTCCATTAACTTTTTAGATAACATGGATGGCATGGCAACCACATTGTCTATTGGAATTATTACTGCTATTATCACCATTTCGATATTTTCACCCTCTTACGATCCTCCTCTGTATCTTTTGCTCATGATGGGCGTAATCGCTTTCTTATTAGCATTTTTATATTTTAACTGGCCACCATCGAAATTTTACATGGGAGACAATGGCAGCATGCTGCTTGGTTTTCTTTTAGCCTACCTGGGAGTCAAATTTATCTGGAATAATGTTTCCTTTCATCAACTTACACCGTTCCAGCATCTTACAATGGTTTGGCTTATCTACTTATGGCCCATAACGGATACAGCCTTAGTCGCTGTTGAGCGACTGTCCTTGGGTAAAAAACCTTGGGAAGGAGGAAAAGATCATACCAATCACCATCTAGTTTTCTTGGGATTAAAAGAAAAACAGGTGCTTTTCACTACCATGGCAATCATGCTTTTAATTAACTTAATTGTATTTCTTTTCTTTCAATCGAACACTTGGAACATTTTCCTTTGGTTGGGCATCCTGTCATTTATCGGAGCTTTTACACTTTTTTTTGTTATTATCATTTTTTTAATCAATAAGCCCCAACAATGAAATGTAAACTCCTACCATTTTTATTCTCAATTTTATTTTCTTTTTTGGTTTTTCTTGGAGCCAAAAAATATTTTTCACGAGCAAATGATAAGTATTTTCAAGTCCAAAAGCAAAGCTATCGAATTTTCCAACCTTATATTCCTGATTCTATCAGTATTTTCGGTGAACCCGTACCTATAGAGAACATCATGGTACGTGAAAAACTTGAAAAAGAAGTTTTAGCTGTTATGTACTGGCACAGTAGAACCATACTTGTGTTGAAAAAAGCTTATCGTTTTTTCCCATGGATTGAATCTATTTTAAAAGAAGAGAACATTCCATCTGACTTTAAATATTTGGCTATTGCAGAGAGTGAACTTTCAACGGCGGTCTCACCAGCTGGAGCTACTGGGTATTGGCAGTTTTTAAAATCCACAGGCAAGTCATACGGGCTCACCATCAACGAATATGTAGACGAGCGAAATCATATTCTCAAGTCTACCAGAGCTGCTTGTAAATATTTACGGCATTTAAAAAATAGCCTTGGGTCTTACACACTCGCTGCAGCTGCATACAACGCTGGACCACAAAGAATTTCCTCAGCCATTTCAATGCAAAAAAACAAAAACTATTTTTTCCTTTATTTCAACGAAGAAACATCTCGATATGTATATAGGATTATAGCTTACAAACTTATTTTCGAATCGCCTACCACTTATGGCTTTTTTCTTCGGAACAAGGATTTGTATCAACCTTGGCAAGGGAAGTGGATTCAAATCGATACAGCTATTAACAATCTTATTGAATGGGCTAACCAATTTCATCTTTCTTATGCAGAACTTATTTATTTCAACCCGTGGATAAAAAATTATACACTTCCTAAACCAGACAAAAATCCCTATCTTATTTTTATCCCATCTCAAAAAGAATATTCCTTTTATATTAAAGAGTTAAAAAATCCTAACCAAATCGCAGGAGATACTATAACTTTGTAGTAAAATTTCACTTAAGCAAATGAGCATTAATCCTTGGATTGAAATATTTGGAGCACGCGAAAATAATTTAAAAAATATTGATGTTCGCATACCTCGATACAAACTGACTGTTATTACAGGCGTCAGCGGAAGTGGTAAGTCTTCTCTTGCTTTCAATACTTTATATCAAGAAGGACAACGTCGATATTTTGAAACTTTTAACTTGTATACGAGACAGTTTCTCGGCGATATGTACAAACCGGATGTAGACATCATCAAGGGACTTTCACCCGTTATTGCCATTGATCAAAAAAATATCATACACAATCCACGTTCAACGGTTGGAACAGTAACTGAAATTTATGACTTTCTCAGGCTACTTTATGCTCGAATTTCTGTCGCATATTCTTCTGTGACAGGTAAACCCATGAAAAAATTTACTGAACAACAACTGATTGAAAAAATTATCAAAGATTACGATGGTGAAAAAATTCAAATCCTAGCTCCTCTAGTAAAAGGTCGTAAAGGACATTATGGAGAACTTTTTGCATCCCTCTTTGAGAAAGGTTATGTGTATTGCCGCATAGATGGAGAAACCGTTGAGCTTAGTCCGCGTTTAAAATTAGATCGGTACAAAATTCATGACATCGAACTTATCATTGATAAATTTACCATCGACAACTCTCAAGAAAAACGTGTCAAAGAAGCTATAGAGCAGGCCTTAAAAATGGGAAAAGGAACGCTTGCTGTTCAAATTGTTGGCGAAAACGAGCTAAGGTATTTTAGCAAAGATTTCATGTGTGAAGAAAGTGGATTTTCATTACCAGCACCAGAACCAAATACTTTTTCTTTTAATAGCCCATACGGTGCTTGCCCCCATTGCAACGGACTAGGTTATATCTATGATGTGGATTTATCAAAAATTATCCCTGATCCTGAATTGAGCATTCGCAAAGGTGGAATAGCTCCATTGGGTCCCTATAAAAACAATTATCTCTTTTACATTATCGAAAAAATTTTACATCATTTCAAGGCAACGCTTGATGATCCTATTAAAACATTGTCAGATGAGGCTTTGCAAAGCATTCTTTACGGTTTCGACGATGTGGTTCATTATTATTCTTCCATTGCCCAGGTGTATGAACCTATTCCCATTCAGTTTGAAGGGATCATTAATTTGCTCAAAGAACAAAATGAAGAAAATTCGTATGAAATTAAACGATGGACTCATCAATATATTAAAGAAATCTCTTGCCCTGTTTGCAATGGAACTCGTTTAAAAAAAGAAAGCCTTCTTTATAAAATTGATGGCTACGACATAGCTCAAGTTAGCTCATGGCAACTACAAAATTTTTATCAATGGATTAAAGATCTACCAAAGGTCTTGACTAAAAGTCAGCAAGCCATAGCCTCCGATATCCTAGATGAAATCAGCAAGCGAACAGATTTACTTCTCAATATTGGATTAAGTTATCTTTCGCTTAATCGTCCTTCAAAATCACTTTCAGGCGGTGAATCACAACGAATTCGCTTGGCATCTCAAATTGGTAGTGGGTTATCCAATGTACTTTATATTTTAGACGAACCAAGCATCGGTTTACATGCTTCTGACAACGAAAAGCTCATAGCTAGTCTCAAAGCATTGAGAGATAAACGAAACACCGTAGTGGTGGTAGAGCATGACGAAGAAACCATGCTTTCGGCGGATTATATTATCGACATCGGTCCAGGTGCTGGTTCAAAAGGTGGAAAAGTCGTTGCAGCTGGTCCTCCACAAGAAATGATTAACTGTGATTCATTAACTTGTCAGTATTTATCAGGGAAAAAACAAATACCCATTCCATCTCAGCGTAGAAAACCTGGAAAAGATTGGCTAATTATTCGAGGAGCTCGAGGTCATAATTTGAAAGACATTACCGTTTCATTTCCTTTGGGACTTTTCATTTGTGTTACAGGAGTTTCTGGAAGTGGAAAAAGTTCTCTGATTAACCAAACCTTAGTGCCAGCCTTGCAACAACGGCTTAATCCTCAATACACACAAGAACCGTTGCCTTTTTCGAGTATCGAAGGAATTGAAAATGTAAACAAAGTCATTCCAATTGATCAGTCTCCCATAGGACGTACGCCACGCAGCAATCCCGCAACGTATACAGGGGTGTTTGATGAAATTCGAAAATTATTTGCTCAGTTGCCAGAATCTATAGCTCATGGATATAAGCCCAATCGGTTTTCGTTTAACGTCGGCGGAGGAAGGTGCGAACACTGCAAAGGTGCTGGTGAAATTACCATCGAGATGAACTTTTTACCAGACATGCATGTCGTCTGCCCTGTTTGCAATGGTAAGCGTTACAACGAGCAAACACTCTCTATCCGCTTTAAAGGAAAATCCATCTACGATGTGCTAAACATGACTATTGAAGAAGCTGTGTTTTTTTTCGAAAATCAACCGGCCATTTATCATTACTTACAAACCTTATATGACATAGGGCTTGGATATATTAAATTGGGGCAATCCAGCACTACCCTATCCGGTGGAGAGGCTCAACGCATAAAACTTGCTACTGAGCTTGCCAAAAAAAGCAAAGGGCACACCATCTATGTTCTCGATGAACCTACCACAGGTCTTCACTTTGAAGATGTAAAAATTTTATTAAAATTACTAAATTCGCTGGTTGAAAAAGGACATACAGTAATTGTCATCGAACATCACATGGATGTTATTGCTTATGCTGATTACATCATAGATTTAGGCCCAGGTGGAGGCGACAAGGGTGGATATGTAGTTACCGCAGGCTCTCCTGAAGAGATTATGCAACATCCTGAGAGCCTCACGGGGTCATACCTTGCAAAACATTTACGAAAAAAAATAAAAAGTTTTACATATGAACAACTTTGAAGAAGAAATTAACTTTCCAGAAGAAGAAAAAATACGAAAAGCATTAGAACCCAAAGATTGGACGGAAATCAGAAGCCATGATTCCTGGCAAATTTTTAAAATCATGTCAGAATTCGTAGAAGGATTTGAAAAACTCGCTTCCATTGGACCCTGCGTAACGGTTTTCGGATCTGCTAGAACTCCTAAAAACAACAAGTATTACCAAATGGCAAGCAAGATTGGATATTTACTCGTAAAACGTGGATTTGGAGTGATTACAGGTGGGGGGCCTGGTATTATGGAAGCAGCAAACAAAGGAGCAAAATTGGCGGGAGGTAAATCCGTAGGTCTTAATATCATTTTACCTCATGAACAAGAAGCAAATCCCTACATAGATCCAGATAAACTCTTAACTTTCAAATACTTCTTCGTCAGAAAAACCATGTTTATGAAATACAGTCAGGGATTTATTGTTTTACCTGGCGGCTTTGGAACATGCGATGAGCTTTTCGAATCGCTAACACTAATACAAACTGGGAAAATAGCTCATTTTCCGATCGTTCTTATAGGGAGTGAATACTGGAAAGGTCTTTTGGATTGGCTTAAAAACACCGTTCTTCCTGCAAATAACATCAAAGAAAAAGATTTGAGTCTTTTTTCTGTAGTTGATAAAGAAGAAGAAGCAGTCGATATCATCGAAAAATTCTATTTAAAATATGCTTTGAAACCCAATTTCTAGTGATGAAAATAAGTATCCCGCTTCAAAAAATTACCATAGAAGATAGAATTTCCCACGTTGGAATAAGTCTTCATGTGAATGGAAAACAAGCTTTTTTCCTTATTGACACAGGAGCATCTCGCTCTGTTCTTGATGCAGAACGGTGTTGGTTTTTAGGAGTTGAGCCTTCTTCTGGATTTGAAGATAATAAAATTGTTGGCATTGGAAGCACACAATTTGAAATTACTTTAGGAATAGCAAAAACTGTAAACATTCAAGAAATTGAAATTAAGGACTTTCCTTTCATAATCCTTGATTTAACTCATATTAATCAGCAACTCATTGAAGCTGGTTTAAGTCCCATGGATGGAATTATTGGTAACGATTTTTTAATGGCGACAAAAGCCGTTCTCAATTATCGAAAATTTTCACTTGAACTTACCCTTACAAAAAAGTCTATTAAACAGCTAAGAAAGAGCTATGGTCAAGCGTAACCATCAAATATCAACAATTTAAACAAATTTTTTCATTTCATTTTCATGTTCTATTTTTGCAAAAATTTAAAAAAATAAAAAAAACATACTTATGCGATTGAAAGGAACTGTAATTTTTTTCGGAGTCTTGTTTATCCTGGTAAGCTTATTTTCTCTATCCTTTACATGGTGTACCAGGAGAGTTGAAAAAGCGGCTTTCCGCTATGCTCATAGTGATGAAACCAAAAAGCAAGCCGAGCAATTGAGCAAAGGCGACCCAGTCAAGTTTAATTTTGTATACGACTCACTAGCTAACGCAAAAGAAAATAAGTATTTGGACTCTATGTCTGGTGAGGTGGTATACAATATCTTGATAAAGAAATACACTTACCGTGAATGCAAGGAACGTGAAATCAGCCTTGGCCTTGATCTTAAAGGTGGGATGAATGTTGTTCTTGAAATCTCTGAAATCGATGTTTTGAAAGCTTTATCAGGCTTTAACAAAGATCCTAAGTTTAATCAAGCTTTGGAATTGGCTCAAAAAGATCGATTAACAACAGGTCAAAATTTTGTTGATCTTTTTGTAAAAAATTTAAGAAAACTTGAACCCAATAAACCTCTCGCAGCATATTTTGCTACTATAGAAAACAGTAGCAAAGTTAAACCAACCTCCTCCGACGAAGAAGTCATCAAGTTTTTGAAAGGAGAATTAACATCAGCTATTGATAGAACTTATCTTGTTCTAAGAAAACGTATCGACAAATTTGGTGTTGCTCAACCTAACATTCAACGACTTTCTGCACAAAACCGTATTTTCATTGAACTTCCCGGTGTCAAAGATCCTACACGCGTTCGAAAAATTTTACAAGGAACAGCAAAACTTGAATTTTGGGAAACCTGGGAATTTGGAGCTGATAAGATGTATGAAAAATTTGTTGAAGCTGACAAAGAACTAAAAAAAATCCTGGAAAAACAAAAAAATATTGCTGATACAAGCAAAAAAGATTCAGTAGCTCAAAAAACAGATACTACAAAAGGAAAAACAACAAGCCAAACCCTCGAAGAAAAATTAGCTGCAGCCCAAAAAAATAAGCCGGATAGTTTAAGCAAAAACCTGATTCCAGAAAATCCTTTGCTTAGTCTTTTTAAAGGTGGACTTAACATCGTAAGCGATGAAAAAGGTCAATATTATCCAGGACGAGGCCCGCTTGTTGGATATGTGGAAAAGAAAGATTCTGCACAAGTTAATCAGTATCTAAAATTGGTTGCATATCTTTTCCCGAACACACGCTTTTTGTGGGAAGCTAAACCATTGGTTTCAAAAGACAATCGTGAATTTTATGGATTAGTAGCTATCAAGGTCACCACACCTGATGGTAGAGCAAAACTAGAAGGAGATAAAGTAGTCGATGCTTGGCAAGATTATGATCAAACGGGGAAAGTTGAAGTCAGCATGTTGATGAACTCAGAAGGAGCAAAGATCTGGAAAGACATGACGGGCAAAAACATTGGAAGGTCTATCGCTATTGTTTTGGATAATCTAGTTTATTCATATCCAACCGTTCAAACAGAAATTGCTGGTGGACGTTCTTCTATCACAGGTAATTTTACAGTCGCAGAAGCTCAAGACCTTGCCAATGTTCTTAAATCCGGTAAACTCCCAGCTCCTGCTCGCATCATACAGGAATCCATTGTAGGTCCTTCTCTTGGTCAAGAAAGTATTCATGCAAGTCTAATTTCTTTTGTTGCTGCGTTCTTATTAGTCCTATTGTATATGATCTTTTTCTACAGTAGAGCTGGTATTGCTGCTAATATTGCTTTGATCGTAAACGTTTTCCTAATTTTTGGTGTTTTAACTTCTCTTGGAGCCACACTCACATTACCTGGAATTGCAGGTATCATTCTAACACTTGGTATGGCTGTGGATGCTAACGTTATCATTGATGAACGTATTAAGGAAGAATTGCGTAAAGGTAACAGTCTACGTTTAGCTATCGATGAAGGTTACAAACGATCATATAGTGCTATCCTTGATGGTAACATTACCACATTGTTGGTAGGTATTATTTTAGCAATTTTTGGGACAGGCCCAATTCAAGGATTTGCCATTACCCTCATCATAGGTATTTTAACCTCGTTATTCACTGCAATTTTCATCTCACGACTTTACTTTGAATATCTATTAAATCATAATAAAAAGCTAACTTTTGGTTTCCCATTTGCTCTTAATCTCCTTACAAATACAAAAATTGATTTCATTAAGTTAAGAAAAATTGCCTATTTATTTTCTTTAACATTAATAACTATAGGAATTGGTTCGCTTGTTACCAAAGGACTTAAAACAGGTGTTGATTTTGCAGGAGGTCGTAGCTATGTGATTCGTTTTGACCAACCTGTAAAAATCAATGAAGTAAGAAAAGCTTTACAACAAAATATTAAAGAAGGTGCTGAAGTTAAAACTTATGGTTCTTCAAATCAAATTAGAATAACAACCAAGTATTTAATTAAAGATAATACTCCTAAAGCTGACTCTATAGTAGAAAAGACTTTATATGAATCTTTGAAACCATTTTACAAAACACAATTAACTTATGAAGATTTTATCTCCGACAATCCAGATAAAGTTTTAGGTCGACTAAGCAGCGAAAAAGTCGGTCCCACCATTGCATCTGACATTAAACGAGCAGGGGTTTATGCTGTAATTTTAGCTATCATTGGCATCTTTATTTATGTAGCAATACGTTTCAAAAAATGGACATTTGGTTTGGGTGGAACTATTGCTCTCATCCACGATGCATTCATTACGGCTGGTCTTTATTCTTTATTTTATGGTATTCTGCCATTTACTCTCGAGGTAGACCAAAGCTTTGTTGCAGCTATTCTAACAATCATAGGTTATTCCATCAATGATACGGTAATAATTTTTGACCGTATTCGTGAATACCTAAAATTATTTCCTAAACGAAGTTTAGAAGAGAACATAAACAATGCCATTAACTCAACGCTCATGCGTACTTTAAATACTTCGGGTAGTACACTGGTAGTATTACTTGCCTTACTCTTATTTGGAGGTGATTCCATTCGCGGTTTTGTCTTTGCTTTGATGATAGGAATTATTATCGGTACCTATTCATCTGTTTTTGTTGCTACTCCAGTTGCTTATGAAATAACTAAAGTAAGAGAAAAAGATAAAAAGAAAGAATAAAATTTTTATATGAAAAAATATGTAAATTAGCCTTTGCATTCAGGGAAAATTAAGCAACTATGATAAAAAAGTTTGTTTTTGCAAGTGTAGCATTAGTTTTAAGTATTTTCATTTTTGGCCAAAAAAATTATACAAAATTGGCGGATGAAAAATTTCAACTGAACAAGTATTATGAAGCTATTGAACTTTATAAAAAGGCATACACAAAAGTAAGCAACAAGGTCGAAAAAAACAGAATCCTTTACAACATAGGATTAAGCTATTACAAAATGGGAGATACTAAAAATGCTTCTCAGTATCTAAAGCGTGTCATCAAAGCTGGATACCCCGAAGCAGATGCCTTTTATTACTATGGGGAATGCCTTAGGTCTCTTGAAAAATACGAAGATGCCATTGTAGTATTTCAAGAAATGAAACAAAAATTTCCTAATGACCAACGAGCAGATATTGGTATAGAAGGATCTAAGTTAGCTAAAGCATGGATGGATAATCCAACACAATATCAAATTGAAGTCAATAAAAAAATCAATAGTAAAGCTATGGATTTTGCTCCAGCTTGGTATGATAAAAAACATCGTTCAATTGTTTTTACAACCACCCGTGAAGAAGTTCAAGGCAAAGGGACTGATGCTTGGACAGGTGAAGCTTTTTCTGACCTTTTCGTAACAACCCAAGATAAAAAAGGAAACTGGTCTACTCCTGTTCCCATTGATGAGGAAGGAGTCATTAACACTCCCGACAATGAAGGTGCTTGCGTTATGAACTCGAAGTATAACACCATTTATTTCACACGTTGCAAAAGAGAAAAGAAAAAAATACTGGGTTGCCAAATTTACATGTCTACCAAAAAAGGTAAAAGTTGGAGCGAACCAGAACTTATCAATATCACTTCTGACTCTACTGTTAGTGTTCGCCACCCTGCAATAAACAACGAAGAAACCATGCTTATCTTTTCGAGCAACATGCCTGGTGGACAAGGAGGCTTTGACCTGTGGATGGTAACTCGTCAAAAGAAAAATAAACCATTTGAAAACCCTGTTAACTTAGGTCCAGTTATAAATACTCCGGGAGATGAAGCTTTCCCAACCCTTCGTAAAGTAAACGGTAGAACATTTTTATATTTTGCTTCTACGGGACATCTTGGAATGGGAGGACTTGACATTTTCGTAAGTGAATATGTCGATGGAAAATGGACTGAGCCTCAAAATATGAAATATCCCATCAATTCATCTGCTGACGATTTCCACATCATCTTTGATGATGATCCCAACGACTTAGCTGCTAACAAAGCTAAAGAAATGGGTTGGTTTTCTTCTAATCGTAAAGGCAGCAAAGGAAAAGATGATCTCTGGAGATTTTATTTGCCTCCACTTCTTTTTACATTATCAGGCGTTGTCTATGACGACAGCACTAAACAAGTTATACCTGAAGCTGAAGTAACAGTAGAAGGCTCAAATGGTACCTCTTACAAAACCAAAACCGACAAAGCTGGTCGTTATCAATTTGATAACAAACAAATTTTGGAAAATACCACTTACGACATTTATGTTAGCAAAGATGGTTATTTTAACGATAAAAGTCGAGTAACTACCATTGGATTACAACAAAGCAAAGATCTTGTTCAAGATTTTTACCTCGTTCTTATTCCCAAGAAACCTATTGTTTTGCCAGAAATCAGATATGAATTTGATAAATGGGATCTTTTGCCTGAATATCAAGATAGTCTCAAAGGACTTGTTCAACTCCTGAAAGAAAATCCAAATTTAGTTATCGAACTTGGATCCCACACGGATGCTCGTGGAAGTGAAACTTACAATGATACGTTGTCTTATAAACGCGCTAAAAGTGTTGTAGACTTTGTTATATCTCAAGGAATTGAGCCTGATCGACTCATTCCCAAAGGATTCGGTGAACGAGTTCCTCGTGTTCTTGAAAAAGACATCACCATCACATATAATGACAAAACCTTCACTTTCAAAAAAGGTACAGTCTTAACAGAAGAATATATCAACAGCTTGCCAACAAAAGATGAACAAGAAGCAGCTCATCAACTCAATCGTAGAACCACCTTCCAAATTGTAAGAACAGACTATGTACCCAAAGAACAAAAGAATAAACCAGTACAACCTCAAATTCAAATTATTAAAGAATAAGCATTTTTCGTAATTTCGCAGCCGAAAGTGGTTGCGAATGAAAAATTCAAAGTATAACGCAAGAGGCGTTTCATCTGATAAAGAAGAAGTCGAAAAGGCAGTTTCAAAATTATCAGAAGAAACGCCTCTAACTTTTTGTCGACTTATAAGCTTCGACGATAATAATTATCTTTCACTTCATGCTGATGGTGCGGGAACAAAAACATCCTTGGCTTATGTATATTGGAAAATTTCCCACGATATATCAATATGGCAAGGCATAGCCATGGATGCCTTGGTAATGAATACTGACGACTTAATGTGCGTTGGGATCACAGATCGTTTCTACATCAGCTCAACCATTGGAAGAAATAAACAGCTTATCCCAGGTGAAATCATTGAACAAATCATTGAAGGAAACATTCGCTTTAAGCAACTCATGCGAAAATATGGTATCGAGGTCATACTGACGGGTGGAGAAACAGCAGATGTTGGGGATCTTGTTCGAACCATTATCGTTGACGCTAATGCTCTTGGTTTCATCCCAAAAAAAGATGTCATCTCAACTGCTCGCATTCGTCCAGGAGATGTAGTTGTTGGTTTTGCTTCTTATGGTCAGTGCGAATGGGAAGACACCTATAACAGTGGTATTGGTAGCAATGGGTTGACTTCAGCTCGTCACGATGTGTTAAACAAAAAAGTTGGGGAACTTTTCCCCGAGTCGTACGACCCAGCTATTGAAGCCTTTGCATACACTGGAAAATATCTTCTTACAGATCCTTCTCCCATCAAGGGTATCACGATTGGTCAACTTTTGCTCTCTCCTACCCGCACGTATCTCCCACTTGTTAAAACAATACTCAAACACTACAGAAGTGAAATACACGGAATGATTCATTGTACAGGTGGAGGCCAATTTAAAACGCTTAAGTACCTTCCTAATTTACTCGTCATCAAAGATAATTTACTTCCCATTCCACCTATATTTAAGCTTATTATGGAAAGCGGCACTGAACCAGAAGAAATGTATGCTACTTTCAACATGGGACATCGACTTGAAATGTACTGTCCAGAAACTATTGCTCATGAACTCATCAAAATGGCTCAAGATGTTGGGATTGAAGCTCAAATAATTGGCTATTGTCAAGAATACAGTCATCCAGCATTATTATTAAAAACACCTTTTGGAGAATTTTTTAAAGAGAAAAAAATATGAACATCCTGAGTAAACTTGAAGAATTATACAAGAAATACACCACACTTGAAGAAAAATTGAGTGACCCTAACATAACAAGCGATTTAAAAAAATACATAGCCCTTAACAAAGAATACAAAGATCTTGAACCAATCGTCAAAGCTTATGTAACATATAAAAAAGTTCTGGATGATCTAGCTCAAGCAAAGGATATTTTAATTAACGAAAAAGATGATGAATTAAAAAACTTAGCTCGTCAAGAAATAGACGAACTAACCAAAAAGAAGGAACAGCTTGAAGAAGAAATCAAAATACTACTACTTCCAGCAGATCCTCAAGACAAGAAGAATGCAATTATGGAAATTCGAGCAGGCACAGGAGGGGATGAAGCAAGTCTTTTTGCTGGCGATCTTTTCAGAATGTATACTCGTTATGCTGAAAAAAAAGGATGGAAATGGGAAATTGTCGATTTCACCGAGGGCACCATGGGAGGATATAAAGAAATTATCTTTAACATACTTGGAGAAAACGCCTATGGAACTCTTAAGTTTGAATCAGGAGTTCACCGTGTACAACGTGTACCTGAGACAGAAGCACAAGGCCGCATTCATACCTCTGCTGCATCTGTTGTAGTCTTCCCAGAAGCTGATGAGTTCGATGTTGAAATCAAAGAAAGCGATATTCGCAAGGAAACATTCTGCTCATCAGGGCATGGTGGACAGTCGGTCAACACTACCTACTCAGCTGTTCGATTAACACACATTCCAACGGGTATTGTCGTAAGTTGCCAAGATGAACGCAGCCAAATCAGAAACTACGAAAAAGCTTTAAAAGTCTTACGTAGCCGCATCTTTGAACTGGAATATCAAAAATATCTAGATAACATAGCTAAGCAACGTAAAACCATGGTTTCCACAGGAGATCGTTCAGCTAAAATTAGAACCTATAATTTTCCACAAAATCGCGTTACAGACCACCGAATAGGGCTCACGCTATACAATCTACAAGCTATCGTGGATGGCGAGCTAGATGAGCTCATCGATGCCCTCCAAATTGCAGAAAACGCCGAAAAATTAAAAGTTTCCGAAATCAATGAATAAAAAGGATTTAATTCAGCAAATTTTTGAAAAAAAATCTCTGCTCTGTGTTGGTTTAGATAGCGATATAGAAAAGGTTCCACGCTATGTTTACGGCAATGTGTATGAATTTAATCGACGCATCATAGATGCCACGATTGACCTTGCTATTGCATATAAGATCAATACAGCTTTTTACGAAGTTAGAGGTAGCAAAGGGTGGGAAGACATGAAAAAAACCATAGACTACATTCGTAGCCTTTCACCTAATACTTTCATCATTGCCGATGCCAAACGTGGAGATATTGGCAATACTTCCCTTCAGTATGCACATGCTTTTTTAAGTCCCACCACTTTAAATGTTGATGCCATAACAGTTTCACCTTACATGGGCGTCGATTCCGTCCAACCTTTCTACAATTTTCCTGAGAAATGGGTTATTATTCTTGCCCTGACCTCGAACAAAGGAGCTCAAGATTTTCAACTCTTATCCTGTGCAGATGGTAAATACCTCTTCGAACATATACTAGAGAAAGCATCAAGCTGGGGAACACCTGACAATACCATGTTTGTCGTTGGTGCTACACAGGCTAAATACCTTTCGTTGGTTCGAAAAATCGTTCCCAACCATTTTTTACTTATTCCTGGTATAGGAGCTCAAGGGGGTGACCTTGAAGCTGTTTTAGAAAATGTTTTGGATAAAAATAATGCCCTTGTGTTGATTAATATTTCTAGAAGTATTATATTTTCAACACAAGAAAAAGATTTTGCACAACAAGCAAGAGCAAATGCAATTAAAATGGTTAACGAAATGCGAAAAATAATGTTCAAATGAAATATGTATCCCTCGTCTTTTCAATTGTTCTATTTAATCTTGTAGCACAAGTTGATGACTGGTTAGATAACGTTGAAGTGTTTGATTGGAATGTTGAAAATCCTATCTCAGAATACGAAAGATTTAACATCTTTACGATAAATGATTCTGTTAGACTATGTGATAAAAAGCCCTGCAAAGGCTGGATAAAAGATTACTATCCTAACGGTCAATTAAAGCACAAAGGCTACTATGAAAATGGAAAACTAACACAGGGCTACGAAAACTATTTTGACAATGGGCAGTTAGAGAGAAAATTTACCTTAATTTCTCCAGTGCGTGCCGAAGTCATGATTTATTATAAAGATGGAACACCTCGAACTCAGATGGAACTAAAAAAAAAGCAAATATTTAAAGCAGTCGAATATTACCCAACGGGAAAAGTAGAATCTATTGAAGAATATTCTAACAACTTAAAATATTACATCAAATTCAATTTTTACTATTCTAACGGAAATCCTCAAAGCATTTTAGAAATTGTAGATCCCCAAAAACTCATTTATACATCAAAAAAATATTATCAAAACGGCCAGTTAAAAGAAGAAGGTTTACGTCGATATGATCCCACAACAGGCGATTATAAACGTATTGGTAAATGGAAATTTTATGATCTGCAAGGAAAACTTATTAAGACAATTAATTACAACGAAGATAATCCTGAAGAATAAATACCTTCTCTAATTTCTTTGTGAATCTATTATTTCTTTAAGTTTTACAACAGCTTCGTGTTGAGGGATGTTTTTTAAAAAGGGCTTACCGTTAACATAAATATGAACATATCCAGGTTTTGCACCGAGAATGCCATAGTCAGCATGGGAAATTTCACCTGGACCATTCACAACACAACCCATAACTGCTATGGTTATGCCCTTGTAATATCTAAAAACTTCTTTTACCTCTTTCGTAATGTTTTCAATGTCGAATGTAGTTCGCCCGCAAGAAGGACAAGAAATAAAATCAGCTTGAGTGATTTTTCTTTTGGTCAGCTGCAAGAGAAGCTCATAAAAATCCTTAAGGTCAGGACGAGTATGATATAAAGTCTGAATAGGCTTTTTAAGTAATGCCTCACCAAGTAACACAGCTAAACTAATCTCATCATATATATTTTCATCAATATGAAGTTCTGCATGCCCTTGTTGAATTTTTTCTCTGATTTCTGCTAGACTAGAAACAGGAGATAAATGGGTAGGTTTTTGAAAAATCACCTGAAGTTCAGAAAAAATACCTGAATAAGTTTCATTCCAATAAGTTTCAAGAGCATCTTGAGATAAAGCATATTGTTGAGCAACATCCACTATCTTTTTAGCAATAGTTATCTCTTTCTCGGGAGCTCCGGTGAGAGAAACTCGTATGGTGTGACCTATACCTTCAGCAAGCAACGTTCCTATCCCTATGGCTGACTTTAGCGTTCCCTCCATATCGCTTCCGGCTTCTGTAACTCCTAAGTGGATGGGATAATCGTAAGCTAGCTCTCTAAAACGCTTTGCAAGCAAACGATTAGCATCAATCGTCATGTTTATATCCGAGCCTTTTAAAGAAATGATAAGATCATGAAAATTAACTTGTCGTGCCATATCAATAAACTCAATGGCAGAAGTAACCATAGCTTCTGGAGTATGTCCAAATCGTTGTAAAACCCTTTTGGGTAAAGATCCACTGTTAATCCCTATCCGTACGGCTGTGCCATAGTGCTTACAAATTTTCAAAAGTCTTGTAAACTTTTCTTGAATTACATCTAATTCTTCTTGATACTCTTTTTCAGAATACAATTCTTCCCCTGTCTTTAAAACAAAGAAATTACCAGGATTTACTCTTACTTTTTCCACTATAGAAGCCGACAGATAAGCAAGTTCATAATTGAAATGAATATCAGCAACCAATGGAATGTTATAACCTCGCTCTTGAAGTTTTGACTTAATCCGATCTAAACTTTCAACCTCATGAGCATTACGCACTGTAATTCTCACCAGTTGGGCTCCTGCTTCAAAAATAGAAATTACCTGAGCAACGGTTGCTTCAATATCATCTGTCGGTGTATTGGTCATCGATTGTAGTACAACGGGCTCATTCCCTCCAATAACTACCTGACCAACTTTTACTTTTCGTGAATTATAAAAATAACTCCTCACACATTATTCATCTTTGCTCAATTCAATACCATCAATAGTAGATTGCTTAGAAAGTGATTCGTCATTGGGAATGTTAAAAGATTTCAAATATTGTTCAGCCTCTGTTGAAATTTCCTTGTTAACATTTTCATCTACAGGTACTCTCTCGTCGTTGGTAATTTCAAAACCCTGGGGTACTTGCTCACCAAGGGTTTGGATATGGCGAATGGCAAGTTCACGAGCCCTGATGCTATGCGCAATGGCTTTTCCATACTTCCCATCGCGATAAAAATTAATGGCAAGGCGTTGATGAACCACAGCTCTTTGTAAATTTCCAGTAAATTGATGATGAGCAACAGTGGCTTTATGAGATGCATAAATGACATGAGCAGTACGTGAAATCACATGACGGGCCTTTTCCTTCATCGTTGGTTGAGCGTTTACTTGCACAACTCCAACCAACGCAAATATTAACATTACCAAAAAACTTCTCATAAATGACTTTTTTACAAATTTACATAAATTTTTCTAATAACTTTTCGCTTTTGTGTTATTTCATAAAAAATGTAATTTTGCCCAAAAGACCAAATTATGCGATTTGTCTTTTTGTATGTATGTTTTGTAGTATTTACCTCCATGGGCATCATCTCTTGCAACGAGAAAAAACAGGAAAAAAAAGAAATTCAAACTTACGAAGATAGCATCAAAAGTATTCAAAATCAAGATGCAGCCGATAGTAAAAAAGCTGCTGCTGACTTTATTACACAAGGTGATACAACAGCAAAAGTCAATAAATAATACATTTAGTTTACTTTTTCTTTATGCGTTAATTTTTTGTTAATTTTTTTTACTCAAAAAGTAATTTTTTGTTAACACTTGCTTAAACATTAAGTAAAAGAATTTTGCTCTTTTTGCAAAAAAATGCATGAAAAAGTTCTACTTTTTCATTTCCTTTTTCTTTACCCTATCATTGTTTTGTCAACAAGATTTCGTAGAAGGAACCGTTTTTGACGAAAAAACAAAAAAACCACTTATAGGAGCTCAAGTGTTCGTCCCAGAAAGCAAAACTGGCACAGTTACAGACATAGATGGAAGATTTAAATTGCCCATGCAAAATCAAAAAACAAGATTAATCATCTCTTACCTTGGCTATGAAAGCGATACCCTCGTGGTAGAAAAAAGTCAGCATGTTCATGTTTTTTTAAAAGAAAAAATCAACTCAATTAAAACTGTTAATGTAGTTGGCTTCAAAAATCAGACTACAGAACTAGCTGTCATTCATGAGATCAAAAAAAGTGAGTCCAATTTGTCTGTTATTAGTCAAGAAACCATTCAGAAAAACAAAGATAATAATGCATCGCAAGTGGTTCGACGTCTGCCGGGCATCTTGCTTCAGGAAAACAAATTTGTGTTTGTTCGTGGAATTCCTTTTCGTTACAACGTTACCTTGCTCAATGGAGTTATTGCCCCAAGTTTTGAAACAGATAAGCAAGTATTTTCATTAGACATATTACCAGCAAGCCTTATAGAAAAAATTACCGTTTATAAATCGGCAAGCCCTGAATTACCAGGAAATTTTAGCGGAGGACTTGTGCTTATTGACACCAAACAGCAAGTAGACAACTCTTTCATATCCACTTCCATCGCAGTACAAGGAAATACACAAACTACTTTTAATTCATTTGAATCGTCTACATCTGCTTTCATCGAAAATTTCGGCTTCTTATCCTCAAGCAGAAAACTACCTAAAAACTTCCCAGCCACATTAACAAACCTCACCAGGGAAAATAATTACTATTGGGCTAGCCAATTACCAAACACATGGCAAACCAAAGAGATTTTAGCAATTCCTGATTATTCCATGAATTTCACTTTGGGTGAAAAAAGAAGGATAAAAGAAAACACTTGGTACTTCATTAGCTTACTCGGGGTTGGATCTTCGCATTACTCAAAAGTCAATAAAATTTACAATTACAACATGTACGATATCGTTCATCAAAAAAGTGACAGCATCTATGCCTACGATGATCATGTATTTCAAGAAAACCATCAATTCATGTTTATGCAAAATGTTACTTCGACAATAAAATCAATGCTTTTTAATTACAAAGGAGTATATGTTCAACAAAATAGTCTGATAAATACCTTCCGAGAAGGGAAAAATTTTGAAGAAGGGTATCAAATCAAAGGGTATAACTTCAAAAGTATTGAACGATCCCTATTGCACAATACCCTTAAAATAAGTCAGCAAAAAGAAAACAGCTCAATTGAAAGCATTTCTTTTTTAGCTTTTTCATTCTATAATCAACCAGACGATAAGCGTATCCGAACGGTAAGAGATCTTCATGCAGAAGAAACAACCCCCTACGTAGCAATCATAGCACCTTCTCCTTCGGTTCAGGATGCAGGTCGTTTGTACCAAAATATGCATGAAACATCTTTTGGAACTAAACTTCTTTGGGATAAAAAAATTACTTCTTTTTTCATGCCAGAACAAACCACTATAAAAATGGGAACTGGATTTGATCAAACATTAAGACAATTTCAAACAAGATGGATGTCCTATACTATGGCTAATTCATCTTCTTTCGATCATAACTTATTAACTCTTCCTATTTCAGAAATATTTGCACCAACTCATTTCAACGATTATGGTTTTAAGCTGCAAGAAGGAACTAATCCAAGCGACAAATATGTTGCATCACAAACACAAGTATATTCATTTTTACAAAGCGGTTTGAAAATTTCAGAACTCTCAATTCTTGGAGGTTTAAGAATAGAAAGTGTAACACAAAATCTCAGCAGTAAAAATTATAGCAATGAAGGTGTTGAAGTACACCATTCATTCATACATGCCTTACCTTCTGCATTGGTTAAATGGGAATTTTCAAACACAAATCAATTTAAGCTAAGTTATTTCTCATCTGTAAATTATCCCACCTTTAGAGAGCTAGCTCCATTTTCTTATTATGATTTTACTACGAATAATGTAATCTTTGGAAATCCTAGTTTAAAAAATGCTAACATAAATAATTTCGATTTACGCTGGGAATACTTTCCTTCTTTGGGAAATTTTTTTGCTTTGGGAATATTTTACCAATACTTCAAAAAACCTATTGAAATGTATTTTGTGCCAGGAACAGGCAGCGGTGGTACACGCAATTTCACCTTCAATCATGCAGAAAGAGCAACCAATGTTGGTGCGGAAGGAGAACTTAATTACAAAATAAAACTTTCATCTCAAACTCAAGCACCGACACTGCAATTTATCTCCAATATAGCTTTAATTCATAGCGAAGTAACTTTAAACAAAGAGCTTGCTGTCGGACAAAATTCACATCGCCCTCTTTTAGGTCAAGCAAGCTTTATAGCTAATGTGGGTACTTATTTTCAAACAAAATTATTTTCACTCAATGTACTTTACAACACAATTGGTAAAAGAGTTTATGCCGCAGGTACTTACGGAACCCCAGATATTTACGAAATGCCAAAACATTCCCTTGATGCAAATGTGCAACTTACACCATCAAAAAATCTTAGCATAGGAATGAGTGCTCGAAATCTGTTGAACTTGCCTTACTTGTACAAACAGGATTCTAACATGAATAACAAAATTGACTCAAAAGATGAATTGATCTTAAAATACAAAACGGGAATCGACCTCCGACTTGATATAATTTATCGTTATTAAAAGATAATAATTTTTTAACATTCCTTTCATGCTAAGATTAAATACTTCAGTTTTTTTTGAAATACAAAATCTAAAAACATGAAAAAGAAAGTTATTTTAATGTTGTTGGTGACAGGCCTAATGAGCCTCGCCATGTTCACACAGTCGTGTGAAAAGAAAAAAGGCTGTACTGACCCTGCCGCTTTAAATTATGACCCTGATGCTCAAAAAGATGATGGATCGTGCCAATACGTGCAAGAAAAAGAAATTCTTGAAGGTAGTATCACTACTAACAAAACTCTTACGGCAAATAAAAAATACTTGTTAAAAGGATTTGTCTACGTTGAAAGTGGAGCCACGCTTACCATTGAACCAGGAACGATTATTTTTGGCGATAAAGATACGAAGGGATCTCTAATCATTAAGCGAGGTGGACGAATCATTGCTGAAGGCACACCCGATAAACCTATTGTATTTACATCAGCAAAACCTGCTGGAGAGAGAGATTATGGTGATTGGGGTGGTATCATCATTTGCGGAAAAGCTCCAGTTAACTTACCAGGTGGACAAGGCCTAGTAGAAGGTGGTGTCGACGCATATTTTGGTGGCGACGACCCCAATGATAATTCAGGAATCTTACGATATGTACGCATAGAATTTGGCGGCATAGCCTTTCAACCCAATAATGAAATCAATGGTTTAACCCTTGCTGGTGTAGGATCAGGAACCATTATAGATCATGTTCAAGTTTCTTATTCTGGCGACGATGCTTTTGAATGGTTCGGTGGGACAGTAAATGCTAAATACCTCGTCTCTTTCCGCAACTGGGACGACGATTTTGATATCGACAATGGGTGGTCAGGAAATGTTCAATTTGCAATTGCTTTAAGAGATCCAAATATTGCAGACCAATCTGGTTCCAATGGTTTTGAAAGCGATAATGACGGACAAGGAACAGATGCTCAGCCTTATACTTCAGGCATTTTTTCAAATGTAACTATCATCGGTCCCATCTCCCCAACCAGCTCAAACTATAATCAACAATTCAAAAGAGCAGCACATCTTAGAAGAAATACAAAGCTCAAAATTATCAACTCTTTACTTATGGGATTTCCAGTTGGACTTTATATCGACGGAAGTTTAACCGAAACCAATGCACAAAACGGGGAATTAATTTTCAAAAGTAACATCATAAGTGGCTGCACCAATAGTTTAACTGTTGCCTCAGGTAGTACTTTTGATATTAACGGTTGGTTTAATGCCACGGGCCAAAACAATCAAATTTTAAGTTTTGACGACATAAAATTATCAGCCAATGCATGGAACCTTTCGGCTCCAAATTTCCTTCCGCAGAGTTCTTCTCCCTTACTTTCTGGGGCTAATTTTTCATACCCATTCGTTATAAATAACACTTTCTTTGAGCAAGTAAGTTTTAGAGGAGCTTTTGGCACAACAGATTGGACAGCTGGCTGGACAAACTTTGATCCACAACATACAACATATTAAAAATCGCATTGCCATTCATGCCTCCCTATTAGGTGTTATCAATGGGGAGGTTTTTTATCCAGAAAACTTTGAAGTAAAACTTTTAAGACCAAGTTCAACTGCAACAGATGATGAATGTTTACATGAAATTACTTTTGCTAATGAATTCCAAAAAATCATTATATTTGCTTACATTTTGAATTATGAAAAAAACACATAGTTTGCTTTTTCTCATAATGTTTTCGTGCATCGTGAATGGACAAAACAAGTCACTGCGAACATTTGTTTCTTACAGTTTATTTTATGATGCGGTAGGTCACCCTTATTATGAATTCTACTTTGCCATTAACAGTGCTTCACTTCATTATGTTCGAAATAGTGACTCATTATGGGAAGCATCCATCGAAGCTGTAATCCTTTTCGAACAACATGATAGCATTAAATTTTCAGATAAACTCACTATTAAACTTCCACCAACGGTTGATACGACCATTGCTCAAACTTTTTTTTACATTGACAAAATCAATGTTTCACCTGGAACCTACACCCTTGAAATAGCCATGAAAGATGCTAATGTTAAAAGCATCCCTGCTTACTTCAACGAAGAGGTGATTGTTCCACCTTTTCATGCAAATAACATCCAATTATCTGGAATCGAGCTTGTATACTCCATGGAACCAAGCGACAACCCTGAAGATTTATTTTACAAAATGGCTCACCGCATAATCCCCTATCCTTCCACCGTCTTCCCTGATAACATGAAAAACTTTTCTTTTTACTTTGAAATTTACAATGCCCATTTGAGTCCCGACAGTGAACTATTCTTAAGATATTATTTCGAGGAAATCCCTATTCATAAAGTATACAAATCGCTTGATTTTAGCACCCCCATCAAACATGCTCCATTTCAACCCATCTTACAAAGTATCAATATCAGCACACTACCTACGGGCTTTTATCTTTTCCATGTGGAAGTTTTAAACAAAAGAAAAGAATTACTTGCGAAAAACAGCATGTATATCGAAAGAGTGAACAATTCCACACATCCAAACGAAGAAATTTCAGCACAAGACCTTGAAAGTAAATACAAAACCTCTTTTGTCCAACGATACAACGACGTAGATAGCTTAAAATATTTCGTAAGTTCTTTATATCCCATTGCATCTCTTAATGAACGTGTTTTCATTTCTAAACTTAAGAAAGTAAGCGTAGAAGAAATGAAGCAATTTTTTTATGGTTTTTGGATAAGGCGAGCTCCTGACAACCCAGAACAAGCTTGGCTAGAATATAAAAAACAGGTAGATTATGTTGAAAAAATGTATAAAACGCAGATCAAACATGGTTTTGAAACAGATCGAGGTCGCGTTTACCTGCAATATGGTCCTCCCAATTCAATTTCCAAAGAAGATCATGAACCCTCGGCTTATCCTTACGAAATTTGGCATTACTACAAAGTAAACAATCAATCTAATCGAAAATTTATTTTCTATAATCCAGATCTAGTTACCAATGACTATCAGCTCATTTATAGTGATGTTTTCGGAGAATTAAGTGATTACAACTGGCGAGTAAAACTACTTCGACGTAATTATGCCTCCAGTAGCATTGATGAACAAGACCCAGACTTTGGTTGGGGCAGCAAAGTGAATGATTTCTTTAAAGATCCCCATTAAATTTTAACCCCACGAGTTTTTTAAACGTATTTGAAAAAATGTTTACATTTGCTTGAAAGAACTTTCACTCATGAAGATCTTGTGGAATTTTTTTTCTATTATAGGTGAATACATTCTGTTAATGAAAAAAGTTTTTTCCAGACCTGAAAATTACAGGGAATTTCGAAAGCGTATCATCCAAGAATTTAAATTTTTAGGTATTGATTCGTTAGGTATCGTAGCTATTATTAGTGTCTTCATGGGAGCTGTAGTTGCTATGCAAACAGCTTATTCTATCGAAAGTCCACTCATCCCGAAATATACCGTAGGATACATTACACGCTCAACCCTCGTACTTGAATTCTCCACCACCATCATGAGCCTTATTCTGGCTGGCAAAGTCGGAAGTCGCATTGCAAGTGAAATTGCTACGATGCGCGTAACCGAACAAATCGATGCACTTGAAGTAATGGGAATAAATTCAGCTAATTTTCTAATATTACCTAAAATAATTGCTTTTGTTCTCTTCTTCCCAGTACTTGTTATTTATTCTATTTTTCTTGGAATTTTGGGAGGATATTTAATTTGTTTGTTTGCCCATGTAACCTCTGTTGAAACCTACATGTATGGAGTTCGCTCTTTTTTCTCACATTTTGAAATTATTTATGCCCTTACCAAAGCAGTGGTTTTTGCCTTTATCATTACATCTGTTAGTAGTTTTTTTGGTTATCGAGTACAAGGTGGTGCGTTAGAAGTGGGAACAGCTAGCACAAAAGCCATGGTTCAAAGTAGCCTGTTGGTTATCATTTTTAACCTCTTGCTAACTCAAATCTTACTCGTATGATAGAAGTTCAACACATATACAAAAGTTTTGATAACAAGCTTGTACTTGAAGATGTTAATGCTGTTTTTCAAGCGGGAAAAGTTAATTTAGTAATTGGTCAAAGTGGCTCAGGAAAAACTGTTCTTATGAAACTTCTTTTGGGACTCATGAAACCAGACAAGGGAAGAATTATTTTTAACGGACGAGACTTTACCTCTCTTCCAGAAAAAGAACAAAAAATTATCCGGCAAGAAATCGGAACCTTATTTCAAGGAGGAGCTCTTTTTGATTCCATGACCGTCGAAGAAAATGTGATGTTTCCACTTAACTTTTTTACCAACATGAGCCACAAAGAAAAACTTGAAAGAGTTAATTTTTGCTTAAAACGCGTAAATCTCGATAATTCCAATCATCTTTACCCTGCTGAACTAAGCGGTGGGATGAAAAAGCGTGTAGCTATTGCCAGAGCCATTGTCTTAAATCCCAAGTATCTTTTGTGTGATGAACCTAACAGTGGTCTCGATCCTGTCACCTCGAATGTCATCGATAAACTTCTTCTTGAACTTACCCATGAATTTGATATGACTACCATCGTTAATACGCATGATATGAATTCTGTTCTCGAAATCGGCGAAAACATTCTTTTCATATATCAAGGAAAATCATGGTGGACAGGGTCCTCTAGTGAAATTCTTAAAGCTGATAATCCAGAATTACGTTCTTTTATTTTTGCAACCAAGTTAACAAAATCTTTAAAGCATGACCACATTTGACCTTATCGTCTTTATTGTTTTAGGCTATAGCGTCATTCAAGGATTTTTTAAAGGGCTTGTCAATCAATTAGCACAAATTATTGCCTATATTGCTGGAATTTACATAGCTTTTCACTTTTCAAATTGGATTGCTTCATGGATAAATTCAACATATGAGATCAACAGCTCCTATACTTACTTTATTGCTTTCGGGATCCCTTTTTTAGGAACCATGGTTTTAATATTCTTTCTCTCATCACGCTTAAAACACGTTTTAGATATTTTAAAAATTGGGTTTATCAATAGAATTGGAGGTATCCTTTTTTCTTTAATAAAAGATATTCTTTTGCTCTCTCTAGTTGCCATGGCTATTGAAAAACTAGATCAACATGCTTTTATCGTTCCCACTAAAGAACGCGAAAATAGCCTTACTTACAAACATCTTGTACACTTGGGAGAAAAAAATTTTCCCACGATAAAAGAAAAATGGATTTCCATCACCCCTTATATCAAGGAGCAATTAAAACCTATTAATCCCCAAAAATCATGAGATTTTCTATATGGATGATCTCAATTTTATTTGCTTGTGTTTTATCTTCTCAAAATATAACGCTTGTTAGTAAATTTTCAATTCCTGCTCATCAAAAAAAATTTAAAATTTTTCTAGATAGGTTCGACCAAATTTACCTCCTTTTTCCTTCAGGAGAACTTATAAAATATTCCATGTTTGGTAAGAAATTGTATTCTTCGCAAAATCTTCCCCCTGCAAGTAACTGGATTGTGTCAACGGAGAACCCATTTAAAATTACTTTTTACAGCCCCTCTTTTCAACAACTTTTTATGTTCGATCAACAATTGTCCACTTTGGAAAAAATTCAACTTTCCTATTCTTCGCCATTAGATATTTTAAAATTAACTTTTCGAAATACCTTCATCGCTTACTGTTCGTCTACACATGAACTTATTGAATTCTCATTGGAAAAACGTATTCTTCAACAAAAACAACTGGATGCTGAATTCTTTTTACATCACGACATTGTGGACATATTTTCTTTCAAGGAAAATTATTTACTTCTAACTTGCGACGGTCAACTTTACTCAACCACTTTCGAGGGAAAAACAAACCTTCTCAATCTAGATGAAACCCGTTCTGTATTTATCAAAGAAGATAACATGGTCGTTGTAAGCAAAAAAAGTATTTTGCTTTATGATTTTGTTAATAATAAAAAAAAGCAGGAAGTTGATTTCTTTCCTGCCGAATGTTCAAACGCAATTTCAAATGGTAACATTGTTGCTTGCCTAAAAAATGACTCCCTTTTAGTTTACACGCTCAAATGATTACCAGTTATCTTGCACTTTCTTTTTGGGTAGCATTCCTTTTTTAAGGCTTGCAATAACTTCTTTGATGTGTGTATCCACTTGTGGAATGTAGGTTTCCCACTGAGGCGTATAAGCAGGATCAGCTTTGTTGAGCCACCTTTCCAGCGGGAATTTAGAAGTAGCTTTCATTTCAAAATCCGTAAAAGTATAGCGGTATTTTCCATCTTTTACTTCAATTTTAAAAGTATACTCCACGACAGTATTAGCATTAATTTTCGAGCCATCTTTTTGGGTATCCACCATGCGAATTCTATGTTGCCCTATGATCAGTCCATTTTGAGGATCGCGAACCTGCGTTACACCTTGTGGATTTTTAAAATAAAAATTAATCCAGGCAATAGCTCGGTTGTAAAGAGAATCTTTGTTACCTTCCACTTGGACAACTTCCTTATAAGTAATTTTTTTCGTAATGCTATCCACCGGAAGCTGTGCCCACACAAAAGTGGCAACACTCAATAAAAACAAACTAAACGCTCTCATAAGTCAATTTTTTCTTTTTGCAATACAAAATTAATACCAAAATGAAAATTAGATGATTACATTTATATTTCTGATGGTTTGTGTTTTATGTCATTTTTCGCAAAAAAACTGCAACATTTTGTATTATTTCTTTTTTCAAAAAATTATCCTTTTTTAAAAAGACTACAAATTATTTATTTTTAATCATAAAAAATTATAATTTGCATACAAAAAAACATTTAACAAGACTATATATTGGGGAAAAAATCGTCGTTTATTTGTAAAAACCCCATGTAAATGGCAAACCCAATTCTATGTCTAGACTATGAGTGGAACGATAGAAACAAATTTTCACATCAAAAAATAATTTAAGTGAAAATTTTCTTCCAACAAAGTTGATAAAAATTGATTATGACGAATACATAAAAATACCTAGCAAAAAGAAAAAATTATTTTCCCACTTTCTCATTTCAAAAAAAGACAAAAGAGGGTAAGTCATTAAGAAACTTCACTAACACTTTGCAATACTTTAGTAGCAACAAGTTTTCCGTATTCCTTTGCTTTTGCAAGATCTTCTTCTGAAGGGGAAAACTTAAAGAAAAGCCCATCATCTACAAATTTCCACTTCAAAGACTCAAGAATAGTTTTCACAATGGTTTTGTTTTCTCCGCTCCAGCCGTAAGAACCAAAAGCTCCTGCAATTTTACCTCGATCACGAATAGGATTAATGGCAGCAAAAAGCTTGTAAATAGGTAGCAAAATATTTTGATTAATCACGGGAGTTCCAATCACCATACCTTGCGATATAATGAGCTGTTGCTCCAAATCACCAAGTTGAGCCTTTTCAATATCCATAATAACAGGCTTACAACCTCCTTCTTCAATCCCCGAAGCAATGGCTTCAGCTAATTTTGCGGTGTTTTTATAAGCACTTACGTAAGGAACAAAGATGTAATTAGGTTGTGGATTTTTTAAGTACTCTTCAGCAAGCTGTCGACTTCTATCAACAAACTTTTTCCACAAATTGAGCAACAATGGTCCATGTCCAGGTAAGATAGCGTTTATCTCAAGATTGTCAACTCGTTCAATGGCTTTTAACATAAACTTGCTGTACGGTTTGAGGATAACATCAAAGTAATAATCAAAAGCTTTCGTAAAATCACCTACTTCCGTATCTATCATCTTTTCGTGGCAATAATGACAGCCAAAACTATCGCACGTAAAGAGAAGTTTTTCGTCGACAAGGTAAGTGTACATAGAATCTGGCCAATGTAGATTTGGTGCCGATATGAATTTTAACTTAGCATTTCCCAGGTCAAGCTCATCCCCATCTTTAACAATAATATGTTTAAAGTCCCGATGTAACTGATCCTTGAGGTAACGGATAGCATTCCCGGACCCTACTACAATGATGTTAGGATTGATGTCCAACAAAAACTTGAGACTTCCACTATGATCAGGCTCTGTATGGTCTACCACCACATAACGAATTTCTTCGATACGAGTGAGCTTTTCTAATTTCTCACGATAAACTGGCCAAAATGTTTCTTTCACCGTTTCAATCAAGGTCTTTTGCTGCGTATCCAAAAAATAGCTGTTATAAGTTGTTCCATACTCGGTTTCCATGACAATGTCAAAAGTCACAATGTCATAATCGAGCACTCCAACCCAATGAATGGTAGGGGTAATCGAAATAATCTTATCATCTGGGGATCTCATGATTCCTTAATTTTTTTTACAAAAATAAATAAGCTTTTATCCATGCTTGTGCAATCTGTTAAAAATCAATGTTATTTCCAAAAACGTAAAATCAATAGTTCTGCAATTAAGCATAGAATGGCTATAGCTAACATCCATTTCCAAAAGTTGCTTTCAGGTTGTATATATTTCTTTAACATAGCAGGTTTTACCTGATCACTTTGTTTTATGACTTTAACTCGAGGATTTTCATGCGTTAAACTGTCGAGTTCCGACAAGGTATAACAACGAGGATCACTTTCTTTGCGAGAATAGTTTAACCCAAAAACGGTGACTAACTTGTTGGCATACCATACTTCAGCCATATCAGGCTGCGTAATTGCTTTTTGCAAGAAAATGTAAAGAGGATTTCCATAAGAAAAGCCAGGATAAACAATCTGGTTTTTAATCTTCAGGTATGGAGGCTTTTCAGCTTGAATGTAAGAGATGGGCAATGGGATACCGCCACTATAGTCGAGTGAATAACCAACAGCAGGGATTGCTTCTGTTTTAAAAGCCATCTGCATAAACATGGGCACGACCAGAGCTTGATAAGAAAGATTGCTAAAATTCTCATGTAAAGGCACAGATAAGACAAAAACATGACCTTTACCTCGCATGAAATCAAGTAAAAAGGGTTGTTCGTTAGCCATGGATAAAACAGCTTGACCATCGACTGTATTTAAAATATAATGACGTTTAACTTTTATGGTGCTTTGTTTTTCAGGCATTGTTGCAAAAACTCCTTTGAACAAAAAATGATTCACTTGAATGTCCACCACTCGTGTCGAATTGGTATCTAACCTGGCAGGTGTAGGTATTCCCAAGATTTTACACAATGGATCGTAGGTCGCTTTAAGCAATTCTTGATTTGAAGGTGGAATCATAGCCAGCATGTTCCCCGCTTCGACAAACTTTTTTAATTCATCTGCTAGACCTGCCGGCAACTGATCGAGTTCCTCCACAACAATTAACTTTGCACGAGAAATTAACCTATAATCCACCTGGGATGGAGAAAAAGTATGAAAGTCAAATAATGAATCGTTGTCAAAGATCGCAGAAATAACTTTCGTGCTATTCTTGCCTGCGATGTGAACAACATGAATCAAGTTAGATTTTCCAAAAGCAAAATAATAACGGTTGTCAAAGGGTACTAAGGGATCTTCAATTTCTACATATCCATCTACGACGGGACGAGCAGGAATGGATATGGTAAAAGTAACTTCAGCTTTGCCCCAAGCGGGAAGTGAAACAATTTCGCTCGAAATTAAATTTCCATGTATGTACAACGAAACAGGCAATTTATCCACACTTTCTTGGGAATAGTTAAGCACTCGAACCATCAAAGAAACTTGAGTAGAATTTTGAGAAACAGGAGTTAGTAGCCAAACGGAATCAACACTCAAATTAGATCGCTCCCGTGTCAGAAGAGGCAAAAGATAAGTTGATGCCCTTAAGTTTGAAAGCCTCTTTAATTTTCCTTGGGACTTTTGAAAATCGGATAAAACAAAAAAGAGAGTTTGGTCTGAATTTGTATGAGTAATATTTTCTTCAACTCTTTTGAAAACATCATCGTATGTTAGGGAAAAAGGTGAAAAGGAAATGTTTTTTATTCTATCACGTGCTTCATCTGAAAGTAACCATGTGGAATAATCGCCGTCGTTTGTGATGATTTGCCATGTGGTTTGAGGAGGCAACTGGTCAATAAGTTGAGAAGCTAAACGCTTTGCTTGATCAAATAGCGATAATTTTTGAAAAAAACTTTGCATCGAAAGACTATTGTCTATGTATAGAATGGCCTTGTTTGAACCTTGCAAAGAGAAATTTTTCTGTTTCACAGGATGAGCAAATGTAAGCGTCAAGAAAACGATAAACAAAATACGCAATGCAAGTAAGATCCACTGTTTTATTTTTTGTTGCCTTCGCTTCTTTTTAAGAAACTCTTGTAAAAAATAATTATCTGGAAAGGGTTGCTTCCGAAAACGTCTTAACTCCAAAAAGTGAATTAAAATTGGGATAGATATGGCAAGAAGTCCCCATAAAAAAGTTGGATAAAGAAAACTCATACTTTCAATTTAAGCAAAATTAAAGCAAAAGTAAAAATTAGTATTTTTGTAAAAACAAGAGGCATGCGATTGTGGTCGATTCATCCTAAATATTTGGATCAAAAAGGTCTGGTAGCTGTTTGGCGTGAAGCTTTACTTGCTAAAAAAGTTTTGGAAGGTAAAACCAAAGGGTATAAATTCCATCCTCAACTTGAACGCTTTAAAAAAGCTACAAATCCACTGCATGCTATCAATAAATATCTTGAACACATTTACTTGGAAGCTAGCCATCGAGGCTATGTTTTTGATAAAACAAAATTTTCCCTGATAGAAAACGATATTGAAAAAATTTCAGTTACAAAGGGTCAGCTTACCTATGAGTTCAACCATTTATTGGAAAAATTAAAAAAAAGAGATCCTTTTCTCTATGAAAAACTTAAACACACCAAAGAAATTGAATGCCATCCAAGTTTTTACATAGTTGCAGGAAATGTTGAGTCGTGGGAAATCATAAAAACTAAATGAAATTTTTTTAAATTTTGAAAGCAATAGTAAGCAAATGAAACGTAAAAGTCCGATTAAGAAATACACTGATCAAATGCGTTCAACAGGTCGAACAACAAAGCAATGCGGAACTAGTTATAATAATTAGAAAAAATCCGGAGTTGATCGAGCATACTTTTGGGGAACTTCATTTGTTATAGTCATGGCTGTGCTTGCTATCATGCTTTGTTCAAACATTGAATTTACATTAGATCTTATTTTAGTTGGCGTCGTTAGTATTTTTATTTTTTACATTTCTTTTTTTATATTTTGCCTGAACTTATCATGTGGGCAGTCCCCATGGTGCTCAAAAAAAAACAATGTTCACCAAATGGCTTATGCTCTCTTTAGCAAAGCTAAAATTTTCAAACCCAAAAGAGAACGGGGATGTTAATCTTAGTCTCTTTGATTGAAAGACAAGCTGTGCTTCTTGTTGATGAAGGAATAGAAAATGCAGTACCTCACTAAATTTTATCAAACATAAGATCATCTATTCAAAACATTTTTAAAAAAAGAAATTTAGCTAAAACTCTACATGAAGCAGTTGCTGGCGAAGATGCAGAAAGTTTAAAAAACATTATGGCTTCTTACATTCCACCTGTTCCCAACGATATTTGCGAATTGCCTAACAGCATCGGTATTGATTTTAAAAATTTATAAAAAAAACAACATGAAAAATAGCAAGAGATTTCTTTTTGGGTTTATGCACATTTTGATTGTTTTTTTAATAATCATTCTCATTCCTGATATTACCTATGCTAGACCAGGAGGAGGAAGCCATTTTAGTGGAGGCAGAGGCACTTTTCCCATTCATGTTCTTATTCTTCTTCACACTCATATGGTTCATACGGAAGATCGAGTGATGAGCTACCTTGGGTAGTTACTCTCTAGCTATTTGGAGTAGCCTCTGCAATTGTACTTATAAAACCTGCCATAGTTGCACATTTGCTAAAAGAAAAAAAAATGGCCTACCCTTCTTATGTCACTGCCTTTTTCTTTACCAATCTTATTTGAGTATATTGCATTTGGCACGATGGAGGAATTTTCCTTTTTTAAAAATATTATGGTATCTCTTTGCTGGTCCAATAATTTACTTTTTATACACATGGATGGTTCATCCTGGCCCTAAAAAAAAGATGGAAACCATTTCATCAAAACTAAATCCAGCAAACAAAAAAGTAGAATTTTAAGAAGTAATTACAATATCGAAGCAACTCCACCAACTTAAACAACAAGATCCCAATTTTTCACGCACTCTTCTTTTGGATTTCCTTCAATCACTTTATTACGAATATTACGCATTGCGTGGAAATGTGAAACAAATAAATAAAATTCTACCTTTTTCGAAAAAAATATTTTGATAAGGCTAATACTGATAAAGGGAGGTATCAGGAAATTGTCATAGGTCATATCCAATCGAGAGAGGTTCAGTTAAATAAGGATTACACATCAATAACACTAGATTTTATCTCGAATTACGCAAGAATTATTTCTGATAAAAAAACACGGTATTTAATTGAGGAAAGGTGGCTTTTAAATAGAAAAGCAGGTGTGCAATCATTTCCGCCTGAAAAAATGAAAACAGTTCGATGTCCAAACTGCGGAGCTAACGAAGGCTTTGATAGCGATTATATTTGCAATCACTGCAAAACAATTATCCCTCGCGGTGAAATGCAATGATTCGTAAAAAAAACGGCTATTCTGAAAAAAGAAGTCTTGTCGTACGAACCCGGCGAATACACCGAAGAAGTAGGAACATACTATTCTACCGTTTCACATCCTCAACTTGAAGACCTTAAAAAGCAATTCATACAACTTCATCAAAACAACGATTTTCGTTTAACTTGGGAAAATTTTGAAGCTTTCCCTAAAAATCAAATCGCAAAGGCTTATTTTCTTAAAATCTAAAAAGCTTGGAATGAAAACAATCTTGAAAATATTAGGCATTTAATTAGCGAAAATCTTTTTAATATTTCAAATTTTTTGGATTTCTTTATATCAAGAAAGAAGGGTTCAAAACAAGCTTGAAAAATTGATATCAAAACATTGAAATTACCTCGATGTAAATCGATAATACCACTACCAGAATATTTGCTAGTTGCCTCGATTAAAAGAAGGCAAGGTAGTTCCCGGAAGCAAAAAAAGACTTCGGGAATTCACAGAATATTGGACTTTTGAACGCCAAATAAGCGTAGATAAGAAAGATAGCAAACTCTTGATGCTACAACGTCCTTCGTGTGGGGCACCTATTGAATCGATAGGACAAAGCTAAGTTTGCCCTTACTGCGGAGCACTTATTCATACCGACTAATTTAGCTGAATTCTATCCACCATTTCGCAAGATGAAGTTTATTCACTTGTGTAAAACAAAAAAATATGAAAAAATATTGGAAAATACATGGAAAGTTTTTTATTTTCTTACTTATTTTATTTATCACGATGGATCTACTTGCAAGAGCAGGTGGAGCTGGTGGAGACGAAGGTGGCGAAGGCGGAGGAGGCGTTGATTTAACATTTCTTTTCATGTGGATTTTATCCCTACCTTTTCCTTGGAATATCATCTCTATTGGAATATTAATCTTGGTTGGTTTAGCCTTAAATGCAAAAGCAAAAGAAAGATCCATACTTAATCAAATTTCCCCAAGCGTGGAAGATCTTCCAAACAAATTAAAAAATGGAAGCTCTTGACCCAACTTTCAATATTATTGAATTTTCAAAAAAGTTAATACAGCCTTTTTTCAAATTCAAAAAGCATGGAACAAACAAAGCATTCGCTCCATTCGCAAATTCATAAGCGACGGACTTTATCAACGTTTTACAGCTCAATTTATCATGATGAAAGAAATAGAGCAGGAAAATATTATCTCTAATACTAAAATTCATGATCTTAAACTCATCGACGTGCAAGTTGATGGTAATTACTTTGTCATAGATATTGCCATCCATGCTAGTATGAACGACAGATTTGTTTCTAAAAAATACAAAAATCTTAATCAAGGAGGTATTGAAGATTTTGTAGAAATTTGGATTTTCGTAAGAAAAATTCAACTATCCCAGCAAGGTGACTTATACCACAACATTCATTGCCCACAGTGTGGTGCCCCTAATGAGAATCTTGAAGGAGAAATTGCTATTTGTCCTTATTGCAAAACGATTCTCAACACTGGAGAATTCGACTGGATTCTCTGTGAAATCACTCAAGCTGATGACTATCCTATAGCCAAGAAGCTTAGCAATCTACAAAGCAAATTTCAAAAAACTATCGAGGATTTGTATGTGAGAGATCCTCATTTTTCTGTTCAACTAATGGAAGACAAAGCAAGTAATGCCATCACCCAAATTCTAATTGCCGAGGCACTTAATGATCCAAAACGTATTCGTCGCTTCTCTTCCGATGAATTTTACAATCAATTTGAGCCTAAAAAAAAATTGGTTTTTCATCGATTCTACTTAAATTTATGTTACCCTTAAGGATTATGGCATTACGAAGAACATGATTAAGCATCGTTTTACGTAAAAGCTACTTTTCAACGACTTAAAATTGAAAATGACAAATACGAAGCCTAGATATGACATTACGAACACAGCCATATGTTCTTATTTTGAAGCGACAAAAAGAGGTGATTCTTCCACCGGGAAAAATCTATGCTCATCAATGCCCCAACTGCGGCGGTCCACTTGAAGATACGACCGATATAACCTGTCCCTATTGCCGTGCTACACTTAATAGTCCCAAATACGAATGGATTGTCTATTCTATTCTGACTCCAGAGGAATACGAAATTTTCTTACATACAAATCAATTACCGAAAAAATACAACACGACCAATGAAAATGCCTGAAAAATTCGAGTCTATGTAATCAACAATATTTGTGTTGTTCTTGGAAGTGATGGCGAAATCGATGAAAAAGAAATGGAATACGTGCAAAAGCTAGCTCGTAAATTGGGCTATTCGATAAACAAAATTGAAGGTTTACTAAAACTAGCCAAACAGGGTAAATTGAAACTTATCTTCCCCGTTAATAAAAAAGATTAAGAAAAAGTTTTTGCATATAAGTAAAAAGCTGCTGAAACTAACAACGAAATTACCCAAGAAGAACTCGAAGTTCTCCATTCATACAAAAAATATCAAATTAAAACTTGCTTTTTTTTAACGATTATTAAAACAATTTTGGCAAAAACTTATAAATTTGCAAAAAAAATAATTATGGCAGAATACAAACCTTTAACCAAGGAAGACCTTCAGCAATTAATGGATCGGTATTATTTTACCGATGAAATGAAAGAAATCATTGAAAAAGAAGACTTATTACCTCTAGGTGTTCTGAATAGACTTCAAAAAGCATATCCGCAATATTCTTTAATGCAAAAAAAACCTCGTGTAACCTTTAACGAAAAAAAACGCTGGGTTGGTTTAGAAGGTTTCCGTGAAATAGTAAAAAAACTAGCCGATCATGGCATAGTCCTAGACAGAATACCTGAACGGGAAGTTTTTATTCATGTTTATCGCTTCATGGTTACACGTCATGTACTTAACCTTATAGATTGGGACAATTATCAGAATGACCCCTTGTTTTACCTTACCTTCCCACAACCCGACATGGTTCGAGAAGATGCAAGAAAACGAATTCTTTCTGCTACTTCTGACGAAGAACGTAATAAAATTATCAAAGAGTACATCAAAGAAACCAATCCTCACGATGGAAAACAACTATTGAACAAACCCATTTTTATCAACGAAAACAATGAAGTTGAAATTCTCCATGGTGTCCAGCATAAATACCCACCCATCACCTTAATTTTGGATGAGCAAACGCAAAGTTGCTTTGCATTTTGCACTTATTGCTTCCGTCATGCTCAGGTGCGTGGAGACGAAGACATGTTCGTCCAGAAGAGCGTTGAACAAATGATTAACTATTTAAAACGTCATAAGGAAGTAACAGATATTCTCATTACAGGCGGTGATGGAGGCTACATTACACCTCAAAGATATCGTCAATACATTGAGCCTATCATAAATGATCCAGAACTTTCCCACATTCGAACCGTACGTATAGGATCAAGGATTCTTTCTTTTTATCCGGAAATGATTCTATCCCATACATATGATGAAATGTTGAATCTGTTTAAATACTTGTATGATAATGGAGTACAACCTTTTATGACGGCTCATTTTTCAACGCCTAGAGAAATAGTTAATCCTGCTACTATAGCTGCTATTCGAAGACTCAAAAAATACGGAGTTACCATCAAAAGTCAAAGCCCTATTATGTTGCACATTAGCATGTGGTTAAATGAAAATGGAGAAATTGATGTTGATCGCTCTGCTCAAAACTGGATTGATCTAGGAAATATTTTTGCTATGTTAGGAATTGGTTTTCATGCCATGTATATACCTCGTCCCACTGGTGAAGTCGAATACTTTACAAGACCTTTGGGAGATATTATCAAAGTTTTCAATAAGATTTACAAGAATTTATCAGCCATCAATAGACCAAGCCGCTACATTACCATGACTCTCTCTGCAGGTAAAATCAGTCTTATTGGAGTTACTGAAATAGAAGGCAAAAAAGTTTTCGTTCTCAAAGTTAACGAAGGTCGCAACATGGATTGGATCGATGAAACTTTCTTTGCAGAATATGACGATCAGGCAACAAGCATTACACAACTAAAACCATTTAAAGCTGATAAATTCTTCTTTGAAGATGAATTGCACCAAATTGAAAAAGAACTTGATAGAAGAATACGCGAAGCTTTAGTAAAACATAAAGAAGCGACGCATTAGTAAAAGAAAGCTTTATGATTAACAAGATTTATCCTGATGTCCACAAGGCCGTAGCTGACATTTTTGATGGTGCAGTGATCATGATTGGTGGCTTTGGGGAAGCAGGAAGTCCTATAGAACTTATACATGCTTTGATCGATCAGGGGGCAAAAGATCTAACAGTTATTAGCAATAATGCAGGAAGTGGTCATGTGGGTCTAGCTGCACTACTTGAGCAACGCCGTGTTAAAAAAATTATTTGCTCTTATCCTCGAACGAGCCATTCTGAAGTTTTTCCAGAATTATATAAAAACAAAGAAATTGAGCTTGAACTTGTTCCGCAGGGAACGCTAGCCGAAAGAATTCGTGCGGGGGGGGCAGGTATTCCTGCCTTTTACACTCCAACTAGCGTTGGTACACCTCTCGAAGCTGGAAAAGAAAAACGAATTTTCAACGGAAAAGAATATGTTCTAGAATATGCTCTAAAGGCTGATTTTGCTTTGGTCAAAGCTAAGCGAGCCGATCGCTATGGAAATCTCGTTTATAATAAAACGGCTAGAAACTTCGGTCCTATCATGTGCATGGCTGCTAAAATAGCTATCGTACAAGCTGAAGAAATTGTGGAAGCAGGAGAAATTGATCCAGAATGCGTTGTAACACCTGGTATTTTTGTTCAACGGGTTGTTCACGTACCTAATCCCATGCACGAACATGATTTAATTGCACAAAATGTAAGATATCCATGAGCACCATAGGTTGGGCCAATGAAGAATTAGCACGAATTGTTGCGGAAGATATCCCTGATGGCTCTTATGTTAACTTGGGGATTGGTCTCCCGGAACTTGTAGCTAACTACGTTCCTGAAGGTCGCGAAATCATTATCCATACAGAAAATGGTTTGCTTGGAGTTGGTCCTTCTCCTGAAGCTGGCAAAGAAGACTACGAACTTATCAATGCAGGAAAAAAACCTATTACTGCTATCAAAGGTGCAGCATATTTTCATCATGCCGATAGCTTTGCTATGATTCGTGGGGGGCACCTAGATTACACCATATTAGGAGCTTATCAGGTAAGTGGGAAGGGAGATTTAGCCAATTGGTCACTAGGTAATCCAAATGACGTCCCTGCTGTTGGGGGAGCCATGGATCTCGTTCAGGGTGTGAAGAATGTATTTGTAATGATGCGTCATACCACCAAAGACGGACAACCTAAAATTGTGGAAGAATGCACCTACCCACTAACAGGCAAAGGCGTTGTTACTCGCATATATACGGAATTATCAGTTATTGAAATCACTCCCAAAGGACCCAAAGTAGTCAAATTGGCTCCTGGCGTTAGTTTTGAATATGTTCAAGAAAGAACAGGCGTTAAGTTAATTCAATAGTTATGTCAAAGGGAAGCATTTTATATCAGCGAGCCGTACAGGTTTTACCTGGCGGTGTTAGTAGAAATCTTGTTTTAAGAGATCCGCATCCAGTGTATGTAGCTCGAGCTCAAGGTTTTACTGTAGAAGATATTGATGGAAAAAAATACATAGATTTTTCTAACAATGCTGCTTCGCTAATACACGGACATGCCTATCCTCCCATTGTCGAAGCCGTAAGTGAACAACTAAAAAAAGGTACGGCTTACATGCTTGGAACCGAAATTGAAATTGAATACGCCGAACTTCTTCATAACCGAGTACCGCAATTTGAACAAATCCGCTTTGTAAACTCAGGATCAGAAGCGGTTATGGCAATGATCAAAGCAGCTCGTGCTTATACCCATCGACCTATTATTGCAAAAGCTGAAGGAGCTTATCATGGAATTTTTGATACCGCGGAAGTCAGTCAAGACCCAACTCCTGAAAACTGGGGCAATTACAACAATCCACGTTCCGTGCCTCATGTTCCTGGAACCCCTGACGGCGTCTTGCAAAATGTAGTTGTTTTCCCCTTTAATGATGTCCAAACTACCATCAATATTCTAAACAAATACAAAGACAGAATTGCTGCCATTCTTATAGACCCTGTTCCACACCGTATTTCAATGGTGCCCGCAAATCGCGAATTTATTTACGCTCTTTACGATTGGACAAGAGCTCATAACTGTCTACTTTGTTTCGATGAAGTCGTGACCTTCCGTTCAGCATATGGAGGAGCACAAGAAAAGTACCCTGTAAAACCCGACTTAACAAGTCTTGGTAAAATCATTGGTGGCGGCTTCCCCATTGGTGCTTTAACGGGTCGCAAGGAAATTATGGACATTTTAAATCCACGCAGTACAAATTACCGTTATGCTTTATCTGGAACTTTTTCGGCAAATCCCATCTCCATGACAGCTGGTAAAATTGCCATGGAACATTACACACAAGAAAAAGTTGATTATGTAACAGCTTTGACTGAAAAGGCAAAAAAACAAGTGCTTGAGGCTGCTAAAATAGCAGGTGTGCCAGCAAGCGTAACAGGCATGGGAACTTTTTTCAGGCTGTTTTTGACTTCCCCATCCCCTCAACACTATCGTGAAACTTACCTGTACGAGCAAGCTAATAAGACCGCCATAAAAGCAGCTCTTGATTATTTATATGATCACGGAATTATTGCTATAAATTCACTTACTTTCATGCCAAGCACAGTAATGACAGAAAAAGAAATTGATATTCTAAGCGAAGTAATCCTAGGAATGTTCAAACATGTAAAACCTTTAATCAAAGAATGGCGATGAGCGAAGCATATCTATGCGGAGGCTTACGTACACCTATTGGAAAATATGGTGGGTCATTAAGCAGCATTCGCACAGATGATTTAGCTGCATTTGTCATAAAAACTTTAATTGATAGATTCCCACAATTACCGCAAGAAAAGGTCGATGAAGTTGTCTTGGGATGCTCAAACCAAGCGGGTGAAGACAATCGAAACATTGCCCGTATGGCATTGCTTCTTGCAGGTCTCCCCTACACTGTTCCCGGTGTGACTGTCAACCGTCTTTGTGGTTCTGGGATGGAGGCTATTGCTTATGCAGCTCGAAAAATTAAGTTAGGTGAAGCGGATGTAATTATTGCTGGTGGCGTGGAAAGCATGAGCCGTGCCCCATTGGTAATGGGAAAACCAGAAACAGCTTTTCCTCGCGAGGTAAAAATTTACGATACCACCATAGGATGGCGATTTCCAAATCCGAAAATGGAAAAACTGTACGGAACCGAAAGCATGGCTGAGACTGCAGAAAATCTAGCAAAAGAGCTCAACATTTCACGAGAAGATCAGGATAAATTTGCACTTTGGAGCCAGGAAAAAGCACATGCAGCTTGGGCTAATGGTCTTTTTGATGAAGAAGTAGTACCCATTCCCATACCGCAACCTAAGGGAGAACCTATTTTATTTGCCAAAGATGAACATCCACGGCAAACCTCTCTGGAAAAATTATCAAGCCTAAAACCTGTTACACGCCCTGATGGGACGATAACTGCTGGAAATGCAAGCGGAATTAACGATGGAGCTGCTGCATTGATCATTGCTTCAGAAAGAGCTATAAAAGAATATAACTTAACACCAATAGCTCGATTTGTGGGCAGTGCTGTTGCTGGCGTTCCCCCGAGAATTATGGGGATAGGACCCGTTCCGGCAACCGAAAAACTTTTTAACATGCTAGGTCTTTCATGGAACGAGATCGATCTTATTGAACTCAACGAAGCTTTTGCGGCCCAGGCTTTGGCATGTATTCGTAGTTGGAAGTTAAGCGACTCAGATCCTCGCCTAAATCCCCAAGGTGGAGCCATTGCTCTTGGACATCCTCTTGGAATGTCCGGGGCTAGATTGGTACTAACAGCCATGTTTCAGCTTAAAAGAAATAAACAAAAAAGAGCCCTTTGCACCATGTGCATAGGTGTAGGGCAAGGAATTTCATCCATTATTGAACTTGTTTAATATTTTGAGATAAAAAAAATTCATAATTTTGCAGCCGCTTTAAACGATTTGTTATGAAAAAATCAGACTTGATCAATGCTATCTCTGAAGAAACTGGAGTTGAAAAAAATACTGTTAGAAAAGTCATTGAAACATACACTGAACTTGTAAAAAAGAGCCTAATAAATGGCGAAACAGTACATTTTAGAGGTTTTGGAAGTTTTATGCTTAAATATCGCCGCCCTAAAAAAGGCAGAATAATTTTGAGAAATGAAACCATCCTCATTCCTGGCCATTATATTCCCTCCTTTAAACCAGCTGATGAATTCGTAAAGCTTATTAAAGAATCCGTTAAAAACAAAGAATAAGTTTAACCCTAAAAACTAAAGACTATGCCTTGCGGAAGAAAAAGAAAAAGAAAAAAGATGAACACTCACAAAAGAAAAAAGAGACTGAGAAAAAATCGTCATAAGAAGAAGAACCGTTAGGTCAAGTATCTGAGCTCCAACAACAATGAACAAAGAACTTATCATCCATGCTGAACCACCTCGGGTAGAGATTGCTATATTAGAAGATAAAGAGCTGGTAGAACTTCACAACGAAGTTGATGAAAAGGATTTTAAGGTAGGTGATTTTTACGTGGGAAAAGTACGTAAGATTAATATCAGTTTAAATGGAGCTTTTGTAGATGTTGGGCATCTAAGGGATGCTTTTTTACATTATACAGACCTTGGACCTCAGATCCGTACCCTCAAAAAATTTATTCAGGATATACGTAATGGGAAAAAAGTTTCCGTAGAAACATATACACTAGAACCAGACACAGACAAACATGGAAAAATAACAGACATTTTTGATGTAAACCAAGAAGTTCTTGTACAAATTGTAAAAGAACCTTGGCTCAATAAAGGTCCAACTATTACTACCGAACTTAGTTTGCCAGGGCGTTATGTCGTATTGATACCATTTTCTAATAAAATTTCTGTAAGTCAAAAAATTCTTTCCCCTGCTGAAAGAAATCGACTTAAAAAAATTGCCGCTAGTATTCAGCCTCCCAATTTTGGGGTAATTATTCGAACTGTCGCTGAAAATAAGTCGCTTGATGAAATAAAAACAGATCTTGATGAGGTTGTTAAAAAATGGAGGGAACTTGTTGAAAAAATTAGACATCTCAAAGCTCCTTCAAAAATTTTGGGCGAAATTGATCGATCGCTCGCCATTGTAAGAGACCTCGTAAACTCATCCTTCTCAGGCATTTACATAGATGATCCTGCATATTTCAAAAAAATTTATGATTACCTAAGCAACACCTCTCCCGATCTTTTGAACATTCTAAAACTTTATAGTGGAAAACAACCTATTTTTCAATACTTTGGTGTAGACAAACAGATTAAAACATTACTTGGGAAAAAAGTTTACATTAAATCTGGGGCTTATTTAATCATAGAACGTACGGAAGCACTTCATGTTATTGATGTAAATAGTGGCTACAAAAGTGACCAGAAAAAAAATATTGAAGATATTGCGATTGAAACCAATCTTGAAGCTGCTAAAGAAATTGCTCGACAACTTCGTTTAAGAGACCTGGGAGGAATTATTGTTGTCGACTTTATTGACATGCGAAAACCCGAAAATAAAAAACTTCTTTATCAGACGCTCAAACAAGAGATGCAAAAAGATCGAGCCATACATACGGTACTGCCACCAACTAAATTTGGACTTGTTCAAATAACGCGGCAACGCATGCGTCCTTCAACTGAAATTGAAGTTAACGAAAAATGCCCCGTTTGCGATGGAACAGGAGTAATTACCAACCAAATAGCTTTCACTGATATTCTTGAAAACAAAATTCAATTCCTTCGCTTCGAACAAAATGAAAAAATAATCCGCCTGAAAGTCTCTCCAATGCTCTACGCCTTTTTATTACGAAAATTTCCATTTTCTCTGCTAGTTAAATGGATGATAAAATATCTTATATTCATCAAAATTAAACAAGATCCCACTTATCACCTTTTAGAATATCATTTTTTCGATAAAAACAACAATGAAATCATTATTTGATGAAGGAATGGAAATATTCCGATGCGTTGGAACGAATGAAAAAATTTTGTGCCCAACACGAACAATGCACCTATAAGGTTCAGCTAAAGCTCTATCAACTTCAAATACCTCAAGCATGGCATGATAAAATAATCACTTACCTTCAACAACATGATTTTTTGAATGATAAACGCTTTACTCAATTTTTCATTGACTCCCGCTTAAAAAAATCCTGGGGAAAAACAAAAATTAGACAATCTCTTCTTCAGTTGCACATTGATCCAACAATCATAAATGATCTTCTGAAAGAATTTAGTCCAGAAGATGAAAAAGTACATCTAATGAACCTTTTGAAAGAAAAACTTAAAACTCTACCTCCAAACTTAAATCCACTGAAAAAAAAACACAAGCTTTATTTATTTGCCCTTCGTAAAGGATACGATGAAGATTTGGTTTGGAAATGTTTGGAAGAACTTAATTTTAAATAGTAATTGCACAAGTGTGTTAATGAACATTGCTTACATAAGGGATTGCGGGCTTTGCAAACATAACGACCATGTAAAACTAACCAATGATGCAAATTATACAAAGGAATATCGCCTGCCAAGTTTGAAAGCTGTTTTTCAACGGCAAGAGGAGTTTTAGCTTTTTCTACAAGCCCTAATCTATGGGCAACACGGAAAACATGGGTATCTACAGCAAGTACATTTTTTCGCTCTAAAATGGAAAGAAGAACATTGGCTGTTTTACGACCAATACCTGGCAGGTTTAAAAGTTCCAACTCATTTCGCGGCAGTTTACCACTATATTTATTTACCACTTCTTGAGCTAATGCAATGAGATGTTTGGTTTTGTTGTTTGGATATGAACAAGACTTTATGAGTTGATAAACTTCATCAAAAGATGCTTTAGCTAACGTATCAAAACTTGGGAAATGAGCAAAAAAAACAGGTGTAATATTATTGACCCGAGCATCCGTACATTGAGCACTCAAAATAACAGCAACCGTTAGCTCATAATCATTTTTATAATTAAGCTCACTTTGAGGATTTGGTCTTTCTTTCGACAAGATTTTAGCAATTTCAACAAGCTTATTTGAACGATCTTTAAATTTCCTCATCCTTTAATTGAACTGAATGTTTTATGGATTCAAGTGTCGTGGATCTTAAAAATTCAATTAATTCATGGGTGATTCTAGGAAAAATATTACTAACTAAACACGCATTAAAAGGGCAAGTGGGTTTGTCGAAAGGACAATCTTTGATGGTAATTTTACCTTCAATGGCTTCATAAATGTCTAAAAAAGTAATTTCAGACGGGTTTTTGGCTAGTGAAAAACCTCCAGAAGGACCCCGAACCGAGCTTAAAAATCCAGCTTTAACAAGAATTTGCATGATTTTACTGATATGATTTTTGCTAGCTCCTGTTAGCTCAGCAATTTTATTAACATTGACAAAATTGTTTTTACTCATTGAAATAATGGACATTGCATGAATTCCGATGAAAGCGGCTTCCGAAAATTGAATTGGTTTTCCCATGTTTTACTATTTAATTATGCAAAAGTAATTTTTTTTACAATATCCGAATTTAAATACTATTTTATTTTACAGAAAAAAGTTGTGTTTTAAAAAAAATTCATAATTTTGCAGTACGCTCGAGTGGCGGAAATGGTAGACGCGTTGGTCTCAAAAACCAATGGAAGCAATTCCGTGCCGGTTCGAGTCCGGCCTCGAGCACTCCCAAGTTTCATTTCTATTTTCTTTTATAAGTGCAAAATCGAAAATATGCTTTTTCTTTTTCGTCAAAGAAAAGAGGGCTAAATTCTTCTAATCGAAAGCTTCTAGCAAACGAAGGGAAAAAAGTATCCGTTGGATATATCTTATAAATACGTGTTAAAAAAATGGTTTCCGTAACTTCAAGGAATTGTTCATAAAGAGAAGCTCCACCTATCACGTAAAACAACGCCTGCTCGTGCTGTTGGATAAAGTCCATAATCTTCTCCTTATTTGAAAAACATAAAACATCCGATGGAACATTACTAGCACTTCTTGTCAAAAGAATATGCTTTCGCCCAGGTAATGGTCGCACAGGCAAGGATTCCCACGTTTTTCTGCCCAGAATAACATAATTTCCTAACGTAAGTCTCTTAAAATGCTTAAGATCAGCTGAAATATGCCAAGGTAATGCATTGTCTTTACCAATACCATTCTGTGCATCCGCAGCAACAATAAAAAACAAGTTAGACAGCGACATCAGCTTTAATGTGGGGATGTGGATCGTAATTCAACACTTTTATATCTTCATATGTAAAATCGAATATATTTTTTATTTCTGGGTTTAACCACAAGGTTGGTAAGTTTCTTGGTTCACGGGTAAGTTGCAACTTAGCCTGTTCTAAGTGGTTTACATACAGATGTGTATCCCCAAGCGTATGAATAAATTCCCCAGGCTTTAAACCCGTGACTTGGGCTATCATGTGAATCAGTAAAGCATAAGAAGCAATGTTAAAAGGAACACCTAGAAATACATCTGCACTCCGTTGATAAAGCTGACACGACAATCTGTCCTCATCCACATAAAACTGAAATAAAATATGGCAGGGAGGTAATTTCATGTAAGGAAGGTCGCCCACATTCCACGCACTTACAATAATCCTTCGACTGTATGGGTTATGCTGAATATCATGAATAGCTTCAGCAATTTGATCAATGATCCGTCCATCATTAGCTTTCCAACTTCGCCACTGGACGCCATAAACAGGTCCTAACTCTCCATTTTCATCTGCCCACTCATCCCAAATAGTAACTCCATTATCTTTCAAAAATTTTATGTTGCTTTCTCCACGAAGAAACCACAAAAGCTCATAAGCAATACTTTTAAAATGTAATTTTTTTGTGGTCAATAAGGGAAATCCTTCCTCCAGGTTAAAGCGCATCTGATAACCAAAGATCCCAATGGTATCAATACCTGTTCTATTTTTTCGCAACTTGCCATGCTCTAAGACATAACGCAGCAATTCAAGATACTGCCTCATGCTTTTTTATGCAAATGTATAGAAAAAATAAAGAATTTTTCTCACTTACAACATAATATTTTATTTTTTGGAAGGATCAACTTTTTTCGTAGTATCCAGTGAGGTGACAGAAGAATTTCTCACCACTTTTGAAAATGATTCCGTTGAATAAATTATAACTTCTCTATTCAACTTGGCATTATAAAAAGTGCTTGCTTTGGCATCTTTGGCATAAATAGGGGGTTTGGGAGGAGCAGAAAACATTTCATAATACGCTTGAGCTAACTTATCCCACGTTGGAGGATTATGAAGCAAATCACGAAGCCTTTTTTGTAAAGAAATGATCTCTTCTTTTTCATTTGCAGATTTAATGGCATCAACATTGAGTGTTGGCACAACTTGATATTGATCAAAAGCATTTGCAATCAAATTAGCGATTGATTTAGCTTCAGGTGAAGATACCTGAACATTAAAGATTTCAGGATGTAATTGAACATACGAATGAACGCGAGCCTTTATATCGTCCTTATTCACATCCTGGGCGTGTAAGGCAAAAACCATTGTCCCTAGCAAAATAAAAACTATTCTTTTCATGGCTTAAAATTTTTACCGTTTTATTTCAATCACATGTAATTGATGTGAGGCAATGCTCTCTCCTCCCCGTAAAAAACCAATTCTCAACGTATAGGTATGTGGACCAGGAGTAGGTTCATCTATCCAATGAATGTTAGTGGTATTAGGTGCCCAAAATCCAACAAACTCACTAATTTCACATATAGCCGTGCCATCCCTTAAAATTTGCAAATACACAAAATCACTATAGCGATCAGCTTGATAATAACGAACTGCGCCATGCAACAACACAGCACTTGTTTCATGCGTGGTTACAGTTACATCACGAAGAGTATACCAGGTCACTGAAGGATTACTTATATACGTGTTTGCACCCCAAGTAATTTGCATCCCTGGGACGGGTCCAAAAGTTCCATCACCACGTAAAACATCCGTAGCATTTCCTGAGAAGTTCGTAAGCTGCAAATCTCCATTTGCATCTGTTCGTAACAATGCTCCATAGGCTCCTGAAGCATAATTAGAAAAACGTACAGTACCTGTGGTGTGGAGCTGTGCAGCAGGTGATGTGGTACCTATTCCCACATTTCCAGTGGCTGTTATTCGCATCCTTTCTGTGTTGTTC
>Ga0081479_106041_pt1 | contig 57458 bp, 46 predicted proteins | sample MamHotmetagenome_FD_70984 | JGI IMG/M metagenome (GOLD analysis project Ga0081479, IMG submission 70984) | Hot spring cone microbial streamer communities from Mammoth Hot Spring (Liberty Cap Streamers), Yellowstone National Park, USA - T=72 v2... | ecosystem: Environmental > Aquatic > Thermal...
GTAATTCACCCCATACTTCGTAATCCACACATCCAACCCCCCTAGCCTCGCTAAATAAAGCACATCCGAATGCCATTGCCCTTTGTTCTCAATAAAAAAATGCCGATCTACTTTGCTCAAAACAGATTGGGCATCTCGTGCCCCCATCTCTTGCTGCCCATAGGCAACAATTATACTCATCAACCATGATGTCAAAAAAACAAACTTCTTCATAAAAATGTTTTTTACGATGCAAATATGCATTTTTTAAAAAATTTAGTAAAAAAATTTTTCTTTCTATTGCTCATGTAATCTTTGCCATCTTTAAAATTAACAAGTTCAAATAAAGTTTTTTAGCTCAATTGTTAGCAATTTTGTATTAGTAGATTATCATAAAAGTTGGTAATGTTTTTATTTTTTCAAAAAATCATGCAAATTTGTCAATTGGTGGACTTGTTTACATCCATCATATTAGCCATAAACTCAAGAAACCTGAGGCTAAGCCGATGAGGACTTTTATTGCTTTGACGATAATGAAAGCTCGAGGAGATTCAGCTAGCAAGGGCAGTCCAGCATGACCATCCTGAACAACTGAACTAACCAACAACACAGGAAAGGGAACTATGCCAGCAGCAAACATGGTAACAAAAATCATGTGAGGCCCTGATTGAGGAGCAAGTCCAATGAGAGCAGCAATTAACATCATCCATTCAACATTGCTCGTTATCCATTCTTTTACATCTAAATAATTAAACAAAAAATGTAAAACCAGCAAAGTACCAAAGATCCAGAGAAACATACGGAAAAAATGCTTTTTAAATATGTGATTCCACACATGTTCTTTCAAGAAATGTTCATTCACAGCTAGCGTAATAAAAACTGCCACAAAAGATAAAATTCCCAAAAGCAATTTAATGTATCCTTCAAGCTGCAACCCTTCAAAAGAATTATGTTCTGCATGTTCGTGGTCGGGACCAAAAATTAACCAAAGACCAAGCAAAATCAACATAAAAAGGATAAAAAGACGCTCAAAGTTCATACTTCTTAAATTCACTTTGCAACATTTTACATAACCTTGTGCATGAAAAGCATCCACTTCGTGAATTTCCATATGCTTCGAGGGTATATTGACAAAAGTTGGGTAAAAACGATCTATCAAAAATCCAAACAACAAGGCTAAAACAAACAAAACCCCAAATAAAATCAATGTTTTTTCGGGAAAAAGCCCCATCATAAAATAAGATTCATCGCCCGTAGTGGCTATGAAATTAGCCAAAAGTGACCCGAATGTTGCGGTTCCATGCGTATAAAGAGTTACCCAAAAATAACTTCCCGCACAACCTGGCAGCAAACCAAACAAAGCTCCAAAAAGGACTTGTAAACCTTTGCTAGTCGAAAATTTTTGTAACCATTTACCACTACTTAAAACATTAAGATACTCCACCAGAAGCATCAATAACAACACAACAAGCGTAATCGTTAAACTATTCAACATTAAATGGAAGAAAGTATGCATAATTTTTTTTTCAAAATTAATAACAAAAAAACTGCTTGACAAAAAAGCATAATTTTGCTTTTATGAAAAAACATTGTTTTTTATTTTGCATGTTTTTCGTACTCACTTGCAGCACGGGACAAAAAATTCAAAAACTCACACCGCAAGAAATAAAAAAGGATGTGAGCCACTTTAAATCCATTTTGTTCAAAGGTCATGTAGACATCTTTAGCATAGCTCCCACTACAAAAATAGATAGCCTTTTAGATGCTATCATCAAAAAATACCAAGATAGTGGAGCTTATCGCTATCAACTTTTTACTGAGCTAGCGCAGGTTATGCACTATGTTAATGATGTGCACTCATCCATTCAGCTCAGAGAAAAGTATAATGATTACTACCTCCAGCATGAAAAAATTTTACCTCTGCACGTTTATTACGAAAAAGGACATCTTCATGTAAAAGACATGCTACATGATTCCATAAAAAAGTATAAAGGGAAAATTATACTGAACATCAATGGCATTTCAGCAGATAGCATCCTTAAAACGCTTATTCTCCATTCAAATATAGATGGAACAGATACTCTCGTGGCTAAAAAAATAGCTTCACTTTATTTTTTCAGTTATTACCCTCTTTTATTTACCTGTAAGGATAGCAATTCCGTTGTCTTGCAAGTAGATTCTCAGCAAAAAGACACTGTGGTTTTGCCAGCTGTAGACTATAAAAATTCTTATGTTAAAGAGAAAAAGGACGTTGAAACCAATTTGTCTTTTATTTTTCTACCTACGAAGTCGGCAGCTTACCTAAAAATTCCAACATTTATGAACTTTTGGACTTTTCAAAACTTTTTACGAGATGCTTTTGTTTTTATAAAAAAGAACAAAGTTAGCTATTTAATTCTCGATCTGCGTGATAACGGTGGAGGTATCCTTGAGCTTGCCAAAAAACTCATTAAATATTTAATTCCAGAAGAAACCATCATGGTAGATTATGTACGAACGAAAAGTAGCCATATTCTTCAACAAGAAATTATAAAAAAATCAATTTTTCAACCTGAAATTACGAAATTTTTCTCCAAGCTTGGAGGTAAAGTTCAAGCACAGCTCTGGAAGAAAAAAGATCAAGAATATAAAATTTTTGTTGAAAAAAAGGTCAAACCATCTCGTTATGTGTTTACAGGGAAATTATATGTCTTGATGAATTCTTACTGCGCATCGGCGACGGGGCTTGTACTGAATGTTTTACGGCAGCGACCTAACACCATTCTCGTTGGAACACCAGCGGTCTGCACCATTTCAGGATCTTTTGGGAATCCAACCCAATTTTCTCTTCCCCACAGCCACATTGAAGGAACCGTAAGTGCCATATTCATACGACAAAATCATGCTCTTGGAAATACCCTTTCTCCCATCAACATTCGACCTCACATACACGTTGAAGATTCCGAAATCCCCAGCAAGAAAATCCATCAACTTTTTCAATTTTTACAAGAAAAAGACCTTTTCAAATAATTTGTTATATATGAAAAAAAATTTATATATAATTGTTTTTATAACTTCGCAATTACTTTTTGGTCAAACAGTAGATAGCTTAGCCTATTGGATCAATGAGTTTAACAAAGAAATTCAACCTGCCCAATGGAGTTTTATCTTGGCCAAAACAAGCAACGACAGCATACTTTTTTCATACAATCAAAATTCTACTTTTATCCCTGCTTCGGTGCAAAAATTGCTAACTACAGCAGCAACCTTGCACATGCTGGGAGAAAATTTTACTTACAAAACTCGCTTTTTACTTCAAGGGTTTAAAAAAGATTCATCGGTTTGGAATGGAAACTTAATTATTCTTGGAGGCGCAGATCCAAGCTTAGGGATCGAGGAAATAGATTCTCTTCGATGGCTTGATTCGCTTACTCAGGCACTTAAAAAAATGCATGTTGATTCATTTACGGGAAAGATCATTGGCATTGCAGCTTTTGTAGACTCGATGATCGTCCCACCTTCATATTCGCAAGAAGACATGGGCAATTATTTTGGGGCAGGAACAGCAGGTCTCATGTGGAATGGAAATCAAGTTTTGCTCTACTTTCGCACAGGGAAAACAGGTGAACCAGCTATACTTTTCAAAGTGGAACCAGATCATCCTGGTACCACGTGGATAAACCGCGTTAAGACTGGACGTTTGGGTTCTGGAGATTATACTTTAGTTTATGGAATTCCGTTCGAGAAAAAAAGAATAATCGAAGGAACACTTCCCCCACACAAAGATACGTTTATTGTTCGAGCTGCAAGTCCAGATCCAGCATTATACGCAGCGCTGGCCATCCAACAAAAACTTTCCGAAAAGGGCATAAAATTTAAGCAAACGCCTACAGCTTATTATAACATGCCTGCTTTGAAAGATACTTTTTTTTTGTATCTTCATCAAAGCCCACTTTTGCTTAAACTCATCACTTTCACAAATACCAGCAGTCACAATGTTATGGCAGAAACCCTTCTAAAAACACTTGGCAAAATCAAAAAAAAGCAAGGAACTTACGAAGCTGGAATACAGATTGTTCAATCATTTTTAAAAGATTCATTGCATTTACCGTGGAGCGGTAAAATAGTCGATGGAAGCGGCCTATCTCGACAAAACCTCATAAAACCCATCGATCAAATGAAATTTTTACTTGCTATCAAAAAAATGCCTTGGTTCAACCAATTTTATTCAACACTCCCTATCCCTGGCGAAAAAGGTACCCTGAAAAATTACTTCTTAACTTCCCCACTCAAAACAAGTCTAAGAGCTAAAACGGGAACTCTTAAAGGCGTGCGAACACTAAGTGGATATTTTACCTGTCGAGATGAGATGTACGCGTTTGTCTTTTTTGTTCAAGGATACAGCGGAAATGTTTTTTATGTGACCAAAAAAATGGAACGTTTACTGGATAATATTTATAAAACGCTTTGCCATGAATAAAAAGAAAATTCTTATCACAGGCGGAAAAGGATTTATTGGGTCTTTTTTAGTCTCAGAGCTGAAAAAAGATTACGATATTCTCATTTTAAGCTCAAAACCTCAGCTTGAATGGCAAGGTTTCCCTGTTCGTAGCCTTTTGCATCGGGAAAATTTACTTTCTGAAACAGAACTAAATAGCTGCCACGCAATTATTCACCTGGCTGGAGTAAATATTGCAAGCAAGCGTTGGAGCATGAAGCGAAAACTCGAAATCAGGAATAGTAGAATAACTCCGCTTCAGCAACTTTATCGCATGGTGCATAAAAAAACTGAATTAAAAACTGTCATCACAGCCTCCGGTATTGGCTACTATGACCACGCTTCGGCGACACAACCTCTTACTGAAGAATTTCCCATGGGAAAAAGTTTTTTTTCACAGGTTTGCCGTGACTGGGAAAATACTGCTTTTCAGTTTAAGGACAAAAACATCCGAACAGCAGCCGTAAGAATGGGTCTTGTACTCCATCCCTCGGGAGGATTTTTAAAACCTTTTCTTTTAATGAATTCCTTTTACGTTGCAAATTCCATAGGAAATCCCAATGCCTGGTTTTCTTGGATTCACATCCATGATGTTGTTCAAATATATCGCTTTATTTTAGAAAATGAAACATTGGAAGGATCATTTAATGCAGTAAGTCCACAAGCCATCCAGCAAAAGGACTTGTTAAAAACACTTAGAGCGGTAACCAAACGTTTTACCCTTGTTCCTCCTATTCCTGCATGGATTGTCAAACTGATGATGGGCGATCGAGCTCAACTCGTGCTTGAAGGAGCTCCCGTTTATCCAAAACGACTACTTGCTTCAGGATTTAAGTTTACATTCCCAGAACTTTCAGCAGCCCTTGAAGACTTACTTTCAACAAAACAAGTTATCGAGCAACCTTCATTAAATCGTGAATAAATAAAGGATAAGATTTGGAAATGGAAGTCAAATTTGGAACCACATAAGATTTATTTGCTAAAACACCAGCCAAAATAGCCATCATTACCATGCGATGATCGGGAGGGACTTCGACTTGGTCAGGAAAAGAAAATTTTCCACCACGAATACAAACTTTATTTTTTTCAGTATCAAAAGGAACTTCCAATTGTTTCAAAAAAGAAAGTAAAGCTTTAAAACGGTCGGATTCTTTATTTCGTAAGCGCTGAACTCCTTCAATGCAAGAGGTACCACGAGCCCGTAAAGCAAGCAACGTCAAAGCTGGAGCAAGATCTGGATGATGCGTTATATCCACATGAAAAGCTGAATAATCAGACATCTCCACACACACAATGTTATTTTCATGGTTTATATGGATTCCAAGCTCTTGGAGCCATTGTAGAAAAATCTTATCTCCTTGATGTGATGTTAAAGATAAGCCCGATAAGTAAAGCTTTCCTCCTAAAGCCGCTGCCGCCATCCAAAGCGATGCATGAGACCAATCGCCTTCAACTGCTAAATGAACAGGAGCATAACGCTGATTGCAGGGTATTTGATAAACACCCCCATCCTCGCGTGTAATTTTCACATTAAATTTTTCTAATACATCCAAGGTTAGCTCAATGTACGGGTGACTAACTACGTTTTGGGCATAAATGACAAATTTTTCATAAGAAGTTAGAGCAGGAAAAGAAAGTAAAATTCCGCTTAAAACTTGAGAAGTTTGCGACACATCTATAGCAAATGCCGTTTTCTTTGGTGGACTAAATACCCAAAAAGGTAAAGCATCTGAGAAAGATTTAAGTTCTATCCTCGCAGCTCGAAAGGTTTCAAATAATGAATGCATCGATCGTTGCAGCAAAGTGCCATAGCCCGTTATGCACCAACTCGTTCTCGTAGTTTCCAAAGCCACGCTAGCCAATAGGCTCAGCACCCTAGCGTTAAAACCCGACTCTCCGGCCACCAACACACCCGATTTCTTCGAAAAAGTCGAAGTTCCATCTATTTCCACACGATCTTTTAGCATAACCACATGAGTGCCCAGATTTTTCAGCGATTCAAGCAATGATAATACATCCTGTGAATAGATGGGACGAAACAAGGTAGTTTTACCTCGAGCCAAAGATGCACACACGGCCGCCCTCTGCAAAAAACTTTTAGAAGCTGGTACTTCAAGTTTTCCATCTAGAGCAAAAGGAGTTACTTTAAACATAGTTTATCTTTGATTTGTTTCCATTCGCTCATGGTCAACTGTCCAGCTACTAAAGGCATAAAACCATCAGGTGCAAGATAAATCATTTGTACACCTTGGAGTGCCGCATATACACGACTTTCCTTGCCTAGTTCTCCCATATTAAAAGCTATGAGCTGAGAATCAAAACCATACAAAAACAACAATTTTTTATTGTCCTCCAACGCTTTGGCTTCGAAAACTAGTTTAATTATCTGTGCCCCTGTTCTCTTACATTGTTTCCACAATTCATATAATCTTCCTTCTGAAGGAGTCTGGTAAAAACCATGATACGAAACAATACATGTGGAGCCCGCATGGTTTATTTTTTCTACAAAAAGAGGCGATACAAGAGAAAAATCAAGGTCAATGTACGACGGTCGTTGTGATAAAAAAAAGTCAAGATGTTTTACATGCTCTTCTTCACGAAAAGAAACGATCCACTGAATGGGTAAGGCCAACAGTTCTTCATATTCTTTATGGTTATATCGATGTATATCCAACCGAAGCTCTGCAAAAAACGAGTTTTTAAGTACCTCACAATGCGTTTTAAAATCCCGATGAGGAAAAACAAGAATTTCTTTCGTCATAAATTCAATGTAAAAGCAGGCGTGGAAACCGTATTACTCTGATGCAAAGCTCGATCATAAATATAGACATCCATTTTTATTTCACTACTCGTTAGGAAAAGTTTCCAAAAAGAGAGATCCATCTCCATGGTAATCACTGCTTGAACTGGTTGTTTTTCGTGTGTGATATTTAAATCGGGAAAACGCCCATTGTAGCCTTCCGGCAGAAGTTCCCAAGAATCTCCTTTTTTTTGATAAATCTTAACCACGAAATTGTAATAAAAAGAGCTGCCTACATTAAAGGGTGGAAAAGTATCTTGCTCGTTTAAACCCAAATCCCCGTCTCCATCTTCTACATAAACTTTTAAATAACCTAACGAATCCTTGTTATTTTTTGCTTTAGCCAAAGTAAACCCTCGATATTCAATTCTTGGCACAATAGAAAAATGTGCAGAGGGAGGATCGCAACCCGCAAGCAAAAAGACCAATAATACCCACCCGAAAAACTTGAGCATGGTAATATTACTACAAAATTACAAAATCAAAGATACTAAACAACTGTAAACTATTTTATAAGCCGCAGCTTCTTGAGCAAACGATATGTTGAGTATATAAATTCAAGAAAAGCTTTGTTGTTGGGATAATCGTAATAAAATTTAGGTGGCCGAGCTAAAATTTCTTCTAATTCACTTCTGCTTATTTCAAATTTCTGGCATAGCAATGATTTCCATTCTTCGAGATCTTGTTCGGTATAAGTTTTTTGTTGAAGCATAGCAAGGGCCTCGTCTCTTGTCATAATGCCCGAACAAATCTTTGAAGAATACGTTGCCTTGCGATAATCAATATTAAATTTTACGGGTAAGTAATAAGCCTGGATAAATTTGGTATAGATGGACTCATGGTGTTTGTGTTCATAATACTGAAAACCAACTTCACTCACTAAAGTTTGAAGAGCTTCATCTGGCTTATAATCAGCATAATTCAAAAAGTAAATAATCCGAATGCCTTTAACAAACTTGTAGTAAGCTTCGGCTTTGTAGTCAAAAACAGGGAAAGATTTGAGTTCTTTGGTTCCAAACTGCTTCTGTATGGCTCGAATATATTTATAATCTTTTGGATCGTAATGCCACCATTTAGGTTTTATACCTTCTGTAACAAAATTTCCTCCGCTGAGAATGTACTTGACACCATGCTCAGCAGCTACCTGATGCCACACAGCTGGAAGAGCAATATCTGTTGGTGTTTCCGCTTCAGGTACTGAAGCTTTCAAAAATGACAACTGCAAATCTTTAAACTCATCCCAATCCACTTTATATCTATAAAAGTCAAACCCAAGCTTTTCAACAACTCGCTTAATGTTTTCTTCAGCAATAGCCGTATTCCATTCGTTATCAATATGTACCAACAGAGCTCTTAAACCTAGTTTTTTTGCTAAATAAGCCACATAAGAACTATCTACACCACCACTAAAAGCTACGACGCAATCATACTTCTTACCTTCCCCAGATTTTTTGATGGTAGCCACCAGTTCAGAAAGTTTTTGTTTGCTCTGTTCGCCACGATACACATAAGGGGCTCTATCTTTAAAATAAAAATTACAATGATTACAAAAGCCATTTTCATCAAAAGTAATATATGGATCTGCCACCGTATCCATTACACAACGCTTACATTGCTGATATGCTCTCATAAATATATTTTTGCAAAAATAATTTTTTCCAAGATTATTTAATTTCGTAAAAAAATGCTTCAACAAATTCTTTTTCTCGATATTGAAACGGTTCCAGGTTTTTCTGCATATGAAGAAATGCCTGAAAAATTGCGTGAACATTGGGATAAAAAAGCTGGATACATCAAAAAAACAGAAAATGAACTGCCCGCTGAAACATATGAAAGAGCTGGAATTTATGCCGAATTCGGAAAAATAGTTTGCGTAGCTATGGGCTATGTAACTGAAAATAACAAAGCTCGCATTCGAAGTTTCGCAAGTACCGATGAAAAAAAACTTCTTTCTACTGTAGCTGATGTGATCAACCGCTTTAATAACATTCAATACCTCTGTGCCCACAACGGTAAAGAATTTGATTTTCCATACCTATGTCGCCGAATGATCATTAACCGTGTACTTATTCCTCCTATCTTGAACACGCAAGGTAAAAAAGCTTGGGAAACACCTTTTATCGATACCATGGAACTTTGGAAATTCGGAGATTACAAACATTTTACCTCGCTCGATTTACTGGCTACAATTCTAAATGTTCCAAGCTCAAAAAAAGACCTAGATGGAAGTCAAGTCCGACGAGTTTTTTATGAAGAAGGCAACCTGGAACGAATTGCTCGTTACTGCGAAGAAGATGTAGCTACGCTTATTCAAGTTTATTGCCGGCTCATGCAACTTGAAGAAATGCCTCAAATAGAATACATCCGTTAATTCTTATTTTTTTCACGCAGAATTCTTAATTTTTACCTATAAAACTTCAATGGTTATTATCCAATTGCTGTATAAACAAACTTTTTATGTACATTTGCAAAAATAAATGATGCAATCTTTCGCAAAGGCTATTGTTAGCGCTTTATCAGAACTGAAAGGCGTTGAAATATCAGCTGAAACATTATCTCTTGAAAAAACCCCTCAACATTTTTCTGGTGACATTACACTAGTTACTTTCTCGTTAGCAAAAATGTTAAAAACCAATCCTTATCAACTTGCTCAAGAAATCGGAGAATATTTACTTCATCGGACAACTTACATTGAATCGTATGAGGTTATAAAAGGTTTTCTAAATATTAAATTTTCTACATCTTTTTTAGTTAACCAGCTCTTAAGCCTTCAATCAACCTATTCACAAGTGGATAACCCCAAAAAAATCATCATCGAATTTAGTTCTCCCAATACGAATAAGCCTCTTCATCTGGGGCATCTTCGAAACAATTTTTTAGGTGATGCGCTTGCTAGGATTTTGGAAGCCGTTGGAAATGAAGTAATCAGAATTAATCTCATCAACGATCGAGGGATTCACATCTGCAAAGCAATGCTTGCTTATCAAAAATGGGGAAACAACGAAACTCCAGCATCAACGGGTATTAAACCTGACCATTTTATAGGGAAATTCTATGTTTTGTTTGAACAGGAATTAAAAAAACAGATGCATGAACTTCAATTAAAGGAACAACAGCTTACAGAAGCTCCCTTGATGCAAGAAGCACTTCAGATGCTCGAACGCTGGGAAGCCAATGATCCACAGGTACGATCCCTCTGGCAAACCATGAGAGATTGGGCTCTCGAAGGTTTTCGAGAAACATATCAAAGAACAGACACCTATTTTGATGAAATTCAATTTGAATCAGACCTTTACGAAAAAGGTAAAACAATCATCTTACAAGCCCTTGAAAACCAAAATCCTTTCATCTTTAGAGACGAGAGCGGAGCTGTTGTAGCTGATTTGACTTCGTTTAACTTAGATAAAAAAATACTTCTTCGAAGCAATGGCACCTCTGTTTACATTACGCAAGATATTGGCACTGCCATCCATCGCTACGATAAATACCACCCCGATGAAGTGATTTATGTCGTTGGAAATGAGCAAGAATATCATTTTGCTGTTTTAAAGAATGTACTTCACATCTTAGGATACGACTGGTCTTCCAAAATACATCATTACAGCTATGGCATGGTTGAACTCCCCGAAGGTAAGATGAAATCTAGAGAAGGAAAAGTCGTAGACGCTGATGATCTGCTCGATGAACTTCATCAACTAGCCAAAGAAGTAGCTCAAGAAGCTGGTAAGGCAAACGAACTAGATCCTGCTACGCAAGATTTCATCTTCGAAAAAATAGGACAAGCTGCCATAAAATATTTCATTTTAAAAGTAGATCCTGCGAAAAATATACTGTTCAACCCTAACGAAAATTTAGAATTTACGGGAAACACTGGCCCATTTTTACAGTACACACATGCTCGCATCTGTTCACTTCTTGAGCGCTCAACTGAAGAAATTTCTCCGACACGTATAAACATAAAAACTTTTGAACCTCAAGAAAGAAAGCTACTATTAACCTTACTCGACAAAAACAAAATTCTTATCGAAGCTGCTAAAACCTTAAATCCTAATTTACTTGCCAATTATCTTTACGAGCTTGCCTCAAATTTCAATTCATTTTATCAAGAAATCCCTGTTCTTAAAGAACCAGACACTAGTAAACGTCACCTAAGGCTATACCTAGCTCAAAAAACCGCTGAAGTACTGAAAAGTTTTGGTCAATTACTTAACATTTACATGCCCGAAAAAATGTAAATGCTATGATAGATTTATCCGATAGTCAAACGCAACGCTTTATTATTGAAACCATTGGGTATCTCGCTTCTCTTTTTGTTGCGATTTCTCTTTTTATGACTTCTATTCTAAAGCTTAGGTGGTACATTCTCATAGGAAACATTCTATTTGTGATTTATGGAATTTTCATTCACTCTTATCCTGTGATTATTTTAAACCTATTCAACGGGGCAGTTAATATTTTTTTCATTATTCAAGCTTATACCTTACAAGGGAAATATGCTATCATCCCTGTGGAACATAAAAGCCCAGTTATTCAGCGTTTTCTTGAGCTATATTATACCGACATCAAACAATTTTTTCCTCAATTTGAAAACTTTACAAACGAAGACATTATTTTTGCCATCATGAAAGGTTCTGCAATTATAGGTGTGACAGCTTTTAAAAAAGAAGATAATAAAGCCACAGTTGTAATAGACTACGTTGCACCATCCCATCGTAACATGAAACCAGGAAAATTGCTCTTTCAAGAAGAAGATATTTTTAATCTACTTAATGTCAATGCTATTTTTGCAAAGTCACATAGCAAAAAACACAGTCCTTATCTTAAAAAGATCGGATTTGAACTAATCAACCCAGATCAACAAATTTTTATATTAAAAAAAGTACCCTTATGAACTTCATCGAAGAATTAAGCTGGAGAGGTCTCATTCATGACAAAACGCCAGGGGTTGAAGAATATTTAAAAAATCCTGGTTCCACAGCTTACATTGGCATCGATCCAACAGCAGATTCTTTGCACATTGGACATTTGGTTTCAATCATTATGTTAAAACACTTCCAAAATTACGGAAACCGACCTATACTTGTTTTGGGCGGGGCTACAGGGATGATCGGTGATCCATCAGGTAAAAGCAAAGAACGAGTCTTACTTGATGAAACCACCATCCGCCAAAATCAGGAAAAGATACAAAAACAACTTTCAAAACTTCTGGATTTTTCACCATCTGTTCCAAACTCGGCTCTCCTTCTCAACAATTATGACTGGATGAAAGATTACTCTTTTTTGCATTTCATTCGAGACATTGGGAAACACATCACGGTGAACTACATGATGGCTAAAGATAGCGTCAAAAAACGCTTGCAAGGCGAAAACGAAGAAGGTATGTCTTTTACCGAATTTTCCTATCAGCTTGTGCAAGGTTATGATTTTCTCTACCTCTTTGAACATTATAACTGCAGACTTCAAATGGGCGGTAGCGATCAATGGGGCAATATTACCACTGGAATCGAACTTATTCGAAGAATAAAAGGTGGTATAGCTTACGGTATTACCTGCCCATTGCTTGTAAAACCCGATGGCACCAAATTCGGAAAGACCGAACAAGGTAACGTGTGGCTAGATCCTAACAAAACTTCTCCCTATGCTTTTTATCAATTTTGGATTAACCTTTCGGATGAAGAAGCATTAAAATATATTTATATTTTTTCATTTTTACCCAAAACTGAAATCGATCGCTTAAAAGCCGAGCATGAAGCATCACCTCACTTACGTATCTTGCAAAGACAGCTGGCCAAAGAAATGACCATTTTTATTCACGGTGAAAACGCGTACAAACAAGTAGTCACAGCATCTGAAATTTTGTTTGGAAAAGGAACACGCGAACAATTGAGACAAATAGATGAACAAACATTCCTCTCTATTTTTGATGGTGTGCCCCAAGCTGAAATAAGTCGTGAATTGCTTCAAAAAGGCATACCCATCCTTGAACTTATTGCAGATATTGCTAAGGCAACCTCATCAAAATCAGAAGCTCGACGATTATTGAAAGAAAACGGTTTTTCTCTTAACAAAGAAAAAGTTAATGAGCAAACCATTGTTCAGACAAGCGATCTGATAAACAATCGATACCTTTTGCTGCAAAAAGGCAAGAAAAATTATTATCTCATTCTTGCAAAATAAGGTGTAATCTAAACTTTTGATGTCTTTTTTATTCGATGTTAACTAAATGTTAATATATTTTTTGGGGTTAAGTGGGAAAAATTATGTTAAATTTACAAAAAAATTTCTATGAAAGTATATCATGTTTCAATAATCATGTTTGTGTTATGGATTAAAGTTAGCGCAGCTATTTTGTAGAAACAAGATTTTACATCTACCCCCACTAATTTTGCAACGCAAAGTGGATGGTCAAGAAGCGCCAGATCATCTTATGCATGTGCAACTGGAAATTATGCTTTTTTAGACATCGTCTGCCCATGCTTATTTTGTTACCCAAACCTTTTCTGTTCCTCAAGGAAAAGGGATAAAAATTACCTTTGACGCACGCAGGCTTAATACTTCAGCTGGGAATATTGATGTTTATTATTTGGTTACTGGAGCTTGCTCCTTTAGTACTTCTACCCCACAAAACAATGGATGGGTTAAATGGGGAACGATTACCCCTTCTACTGGAGGATGCAGATCTTACTCTTTACAATTAGAAAGCTTCATTTCAGGTGGACAAAACATGGCTGTTGGCATTCATTGTCCCTCTGCATCTAGCACAAATTACATCATCATCGACAATATTGTTATAGATGATGGAGGTCCTACGAGCAGTCCTGTCCCTATAATCTCTGGAACAACAACTTATACAGAAGATTTTACCACGAACAAGTGGTATGGCCCCGTCAATTGGACAGATTATTCCACCACAGGTGTCAAAATGCCCTATAGATCTTACAAAAGGAGTTCCGATGCATATACCTACTTATTCAACAACGGTAGCGGTGGAACAGGAAATCACAGTGGAATTTGGAGTGATTATTACGCAGCTTTTTACACAGGCTATGAATTTTGTAATGCATCTTCTACATCGCTGATCATAAGTAGAGAATTAAACACTTCTTCTTGTCCTGCAGCTGAAGTAAAATTTGCTTACATAGCTAAATATCCTTGTACAGGCAGTTACTCCTACACTTATGATGAAGATTATACCCAATGGGCACCGTATGTTCAAGTGAGTTCAGGTCAAGGCTACACATGGACCCAACTGCCTGTTAATTATTATTTCCCTGATGGTCTCTGGCACTTTGCTTCTTATGCTTTGCCTTCTGCTTCGAACATCAAGATAAGGTTCTCGAGGCGAGGCACCTGTACAAACCCCATGCAAGGTGTAGACAACATCAAGGTATTATGCCGTGATTGCAGCATAAGTAGCCTTACGGGAGGAACTATTACAGGTGAAACAAATCCTCTTCCGAATACCAATTATGTTTATACTATAACTCCTACCGTAGGTGAAACCAATTACAAATGGATGATCAGAGCTATTGATAGAACCCCGCCTGTGATAATAGATGCCCCCTGCCCTAACGGAGGTGACCCTTGCATTGTGTCTGGGCAAGGAACAACTTCAATTACCATCAACTTTGGTAATATCAATGGTGAGCATTTTCGTGTCATGTGCATTCCTTTCGATGCTGATCCAGGAACACTCGTTAACCCTTCCGATGCTTGCTACGCAAAAATCAGCATTTTACCCATAAATCCTCTTCCTGTCGAATGGTCATACTTTAAGCTCACACCACTTGAAAATTCAGTTCTCTTAGAATGGGAAACTCTCTCTGAAACAAATTGCGATATTTTTATCCCAGAAAAAAGCATGGATGGTTATCATTTTGTACCGTTAACCACGATAAAAGGTGCAGGTTTTAGCAACCAACCCAAACAGTATTCATACACAGATCCCGAGTTGCTGCCAAGCATAGCATATTATCGAATAAAACAAGTAGATTATGATGGGCATTATAGCTATACACAGACCCTAACAGTTATTAACGAAAATCCTGCCAATACACTATCTTTATCCAAAATCTTTTCAGATGAACTAAAAATCCAAACGGGATTCCCTGTGCTTTATCCATCAAATATTCACATTTTTGATGCAAATGGTCATCTAGTTTTATCAAAAGAAAATTGGATTTTAGGTGAAGATAGTGATTATATCATACCTACACATACATGGAAAGCGGGCCTTTATTTCATCATCATTGAAGGTCCTTCTCTTTATTTTACAGCAAAGGCAATTAAGTATGACTAGTTCCTTACTAGTGTGGAAATTTCATAAAAAATTCTTACTCAAAAGTTGAGAATTTTCAAGCTAGAAAATATTATCCATGAAATTTATTTTTTAAAATTTTTTATTTTCTTAAATTTAACGGTGTTTTCACAAAGAATGTTCATTATAACAAATTATATCATAATGACAATCCTTAAAATCATCCGCCGAAGAAATATTTTTTCCGTTCATAGAATTTATTATTTTATATCCCATATTTTCTAAGAACAAGACAAGCATTGAAGCAGAGTGACCTTGTTGTTTAAGGTTATTATCATCTAATTCAATAAATAATTTTGGTTTAAATTTTCTGAGTGTATTTTCTGCCCCTAATAGAACATTGTATTCATAACCCTCAACATCAATTTTTATTAAATCCACTCGATTTATTTTTAGATTATTTATCCAATCGTCAAACTTTTCAACCTGAATATAATGAAATTCATTTCCATTTCCCATTTTTTCATCTAAAATTCTATTGATTCCCCTATTTGTAGAAGTTTCAATAAAAAGTTTATATGTGCCAAAATTATTGCCTAGTCCAATATTAAAAATTTCAATATTACTAAACGAATTTAAGTTTATGTTTTTCTTAAGTTGCTCGTAATTGTAGGGATCAGGTTCAAAAGAAAAAACTTTTCCCTTATTACCTATTTTTTGAGCTAGATAAAGCGTTGTGCTGCCAATGTTTGCCCCAATATCAAACACATAATCTCCTTCTTTAACCATGTTCAATAATGCATGAAGAGAATTATCAAAAAAGATATAAAGATAGTGACCTACATAATCGCTAATGTCAACTTCAAATGTAATACCATTTTTGGTAAATTTTCTCCACGAAAAGGGTTTATATTGATAGTTGTTAGGAATAAGTTTGAAAATGAATGAGTTTGGAGAACGATTATTGGTAAATTTTCTAAGCACTTTTTCCAAAAATGGAATTTTGAAAAAGATTCGAAATACATTAAAAATTTTGTTTTTATTTTCATAGGACTACTTTTTAATCAAAGAAAAAAGATTTATTAAAATATTTTCATATTTTTTATCATTAAAATTGACATAACTCTTTTATTCTTTTCGCTAATGTTTTATAAATCGTTTCATCTTTACTTAGAAAATAATTGTACAATATTTTTAGCGTTTTCTTTTGAGGAAAAAGAGTTAAAATAATTTGATAATAAATTTCTTCACTCTCAAATAGCTTACGATAAACATGAGGTTTTATATTTTTGATTTCATTAAAAGCTTGTTGTGCATTAATATCAAAATTAATCTTTGGTAAATAATCTGGTAACTCCTTTTTCCATTTTTCCAAATATTTTAATATTTCATCCCACACATCATCAAAACTAAAAAAACTAAACATTTCTTTACCATAAAAAAGATGAGTTTTAACGTTATAGTCTTTATACAGTTTAGTTAATTCATCTTCATAATAATTTTTATTTTTCTGTAAATCTGGATCAATAAAGTAAAAAATTCCTGTTAATTTCCTTTCATTACAGTTAGATATCATTACATTTAATTTCTTTTCAAAATTTTGTATTTGTTCTTTTTTTTGTTGAATCATGATCGTCTCTAATTTTGAGTTCGACAAAATAAACTTTATTATTTAATTGAAAACATAAATCAATATTTAAGCCTTCACTTTTAAATTTATTTGGAAGCATTTTACATCCCTTAATTTCAAAATATGATTTTATTATTTTTTAAAAGCATCTCCAAAGCGAATTTCATGCGATTGAAGTAAATTTTGAAGAATTTTTGCTTTAGGTTTTGTTGGTCTGAATAAACCAATATAGCGTGAAGGTGAACTTGCAATTTTTTCTAACAAATCTGCTTTTGATTTTTCAAAAATTGCTTCATTAAAAATTTGTTTAAACAGATTGTATCTCATTATTGCCATAAGATAAAAAATTTTCTTCAGTCTCGTGAACTATATTATTTTCAAATTGGATTTCATTATAAGCAGATGAACTTGATTTCAGAAATTTATTTTCATAATCGTGACGAAGTTGATCAATGCTTATAAGTTTGTTTCCTCTTTTTATATACCAAAAGGTCCAACCATTATGATTTTCTTTATTTAAAATTTTTGCGCTGATTTTATGAATTGAACCGACAACTTCGCCTTCTAATAGAATGGATGCGTCCGCTTGGACTTGGGCTTTATGTTTCTCATCTTTTGAATATAAATACTCTCCAATTTTTACATATCCTTTTTCAATTAGAATTTCAAAAGGCACTTTGGGTTTTCTTTTTTCGATTTTGTATTCAAGTAATGGTTTGCTTAGTGGTATAATCTTTTCAACTCTTTCTGTTCCAATTTTGACGTAAAATTCTTAACGGTCAAAAGCTAAAAAATTCCTACCTAATCGTTTAGCCACGGCGGCAGTAGTTCCACTACCTGAAAAAGAGTCTAAGGCAATATCACCTGGATTAGAGGTAAAGAGTATAATTCGGAAAAGTAACTCAGCAGGTTTTTGAGTGGAATGGGGCTTTTTGTCCAATTACTTTTATTCGCTCTTTTCCTTGACAAATTGGAATTAACCAGTAGCAACGCATTTGCACGTCATCATTCATTACTTTCATAAAATGGTAATATATTTTGAATTTTTTGATTTAGTTGCCCATATCAATGTTTTATAAGCATTATTAAACCTCGTGCCTTTAAAATTAGGCATTGGATTAGTTTTAATCCAAATAATATCATTAAGTATCCAAAAACCAATATTTTGCATAATATAACCTACTCTAAAAATGTTATGATAAGTTCCAATTACCCAAAAACTTCCATCATCTTTTAATACCCTATAACACTCTTTTAACCCAGAAAAAGTAAAATTATCATATTCTTCAAAATATTCAAATTTATCCCATTCATCATTCACAGCATCTACCTTTGTTTGATTAAGTCTATAAAGCTCCCCATTCAATTGTAAATTATAAGGTGGGTCAGCAAAAATTAAATTCATAGAATTATCAGGTATTTTTTAAGTAAAGCAATACTATCTCCTTCATAAATATTATTCAATTCAAACGGACCCAATTTTTCCATATTCCCAATTTTTGTAATACTACTAAACCCTTTTATCTTTATTAATTTTTAACTTTATGTTCTAAAATCATTACAAATTTATTTAATTTTTTGATAACATCTGCATGATGATTTTTAAAAAATTCGAGGACAATTTTTTCTCCTTTACATATTTTTAAACAACAATATTACTTACTTAATGCGTTTTTATTTCTGTTAGATTTTTTGTTTAAACTCCTGCTTTTACAAAATAACTCAATTCTCCTAGAACAAAAGGAGGCAGAATAAATTATTCATTTGTGGTTGAATAAAATTTCCGATTATCATATTGGATCGACGTCTACAACTATATGTAGTGTGGATGGAAAATGGATTTTTAACAAGTCAAGAATGCTGCGAATTTTTTTCTTATTTTCAAAGAGCTGATTATCGCGTGGTAACTTTATAAGAACTTGAAAAATGTATTTGTTCTTTATACGTGCAATAGGAGCCCTGTCAGGACCAAGTAAAGTTAATTTTGATTTTTCTTTGGTTTGCTGAACAAACCAAGATGATGCCTCATGAGCTATAGCTTCGTCCTTGTGAATAAACTGCAATTTAATCAATCGCGTAAAAGGAGGATAGCCAAATTTTTGACGAAAAAGAATTTCGTCAAACATAAAATCTTCGTACCCATGAGGACCAAGATAGCGAATAAGAGGGCTCCGAGACGTTTGAATTTGAACAATGACTTTTCCCAGTTCATTGCGCCGACCTGCACGACCTGCCACCTGCAGCATAAGTTGCAAAGCTTGTTCATGGGATCGAAATTCGGGATATGGATATAACAAATCTGCATTCAAAATCCCCACGAGCTCAACATGGGTAAAATCCAACCCTTTCGTAATCATTTGGGTTCCTACCAAAATATCAATTTGCTGATTTTCAAATTCGTCGAATATTGCATAAAGTCTTTTAAGCTGGCGGGCTGTATCATGATCGAGACGCGCTATGCGAGCTTCAGGAAACAAAACAGATAATTCATCTTCAATTCGCTGAGTTCCCACACCACGCATGAGAATAGACGAAGACCCACATTCAGGACAGAAAGCTGGAACCTTCATTGTAAACCCACAATGATGACAGGTGAGCAAATGAATATCTTTGTGATAGATTAAATTGGCATCGCATTGCGTACACATGGGAGACCACCCGCAATCGCTACATTCAACCCAAGTGCTATACCCCCGTCGATTCTGAAACAATATCACCTGCTTTTTACGTTGAAGCGTAAGCTTAATGGCGTCATAAAGAGCTGGAGTGAGTGACCCTCTCATCTCACGCTTGGCAATGTAAGGACGCATGTTAACTATTTTAACTTCTGCTGCAGCTGCATCACCAAACTTTTCGTTTAGTTTTACAAGAGCTAATTTTCCCGTTTTAGCTAAATGATAGCTATCGAGCGAAGGCGTCGCAGAACCTAGAATTACCTTTGCCCCAATTATTTTTGCAAGCATAAGGGAAACATCTCGAGCATGATAACGCGGGGTTTCATTTTGTTTATAACTAGAATCATGCTCTTCGTCGACCACTATAAACTTCAAGGATGGATAAGGCAAAAACAAAGCTGAACGTGCGCCCAATACGACAAGAGGTTCACCACGTAAAACGTTTTTCCAAACCTCCACACGCTCACGTGGAGAAAACTGTGAATGATACACAAGCACAGGATAATCAGGGATCCAATGTTTAATCCTTTCAACCATGAATTGCGTTAGCGAAATTTCTGGTAAAAGAAACAAAACCTGTCCACCCGTCTTAAGAACTTCCCGAATGTAGTGAACATAGACAAGTGTTTTTCCACTCCCCGTTACTCCAAAAAGCAGAACATTTTTCCCAGCTCTAAATGCCTCATCTATGGCTTTAATAGCTGCTTGTTGTTCATCAGTAAATGTAATTTTGGGAATGCTTGTGCCCGATGTCTTTACATCGTACCTTTCTAAGAATTTTTCTTCTACAAGGATTATCTCTTTCTTTTTTAAAGCGTGGGCTGCTGAACCTGCCACGGCCAAAAAATCGTTCCATGGCACCAACGAAGACTTCTGCATTTGATCAATAAGCCATAGCAAAGCTTCGTATTGCTTGGGAGATTTTTTTTCTAATTTATCCAGCACTTGTTGCAAAACTTTTTCTTTTTCAAAAAAAGGATGGATGCGAACCATTTTTACCCTCAAAGGTTTATATTTTTCAGCTATTTCTTCCTGTGGCAGTAAAATTTCTCGTTCAATCAAACTTTTAAGTAATGGACGAATTGTTTTTTTCCCTATCACCTCCGGTAAATCTTCTTCGTGAATCTTTTCATGTTGAAGTAAATATTGCACGATCTTATTTTCTATGGGTGACAAAGGGAAGTGTTTTTCCCAGTTAGGATGTAGCTTGTAAAAGGTTTCACTTTCGAGCTTCAATGCAGCTGGAAGGGCAGCATTCATTACATCTCCCAGAGTACACATGTAATAATCAGCCATCCATTTCCAAAACTGAAGTTGTGTCTCAGATACAATGGGAAACTTGTCGACAATGCTTTCAATGTTTTTAATAGGGTAACCCGTGGAAGGGGCTTCTTGTGGATAAACGGTTAATATCATGCCAGCATATTTTCGTTTAGCTCCAAACGGCACAATAACGCGTTTACCGACTTGAATCTCAGTTTGCAAATGTGCTGGTATGCTGTAGGTAAAAGTACCCTCAACAGACAAAGGTAAAATGACCTCCACCCACATGATTACAATACATTGTGTTTTAAAAGGTCATTGATCCAATTTTTATCAAAGGATTGAGGTGGTTGTGAAATTTTTCTTACAAGTTCAGCTGGATCTTCTTCTATAGCCAGCTGAATATGCTCAGCACGAACGAATTTATTTTCGTGCATGTGTGAAAGCAGGTGAATTAATGGATCGAAAAAATGATCTACATTTAACATTCCAAGGGGTTTTTGAAATAATCCTAATTGTAGAGCTGTTATAGCTTCGAAAAATTCGTCCATGGTGCCAAGTCCGCCAGGAAGAACTATAAAACCATCAGCTTTTTCTAAAAGATATGCTTTTCGCTCTTGCATGGAATCGACAAGATGCATGGGAATATCTTCATGAACGACACCCAGACCTAACATAAAGCGAGGTACCACGCCTTCGATGTCAGCTCCTTTTCGTAAAGCTTCATCAGCTATTACCCCCATAAGACCGGTTTTTCCACCACCAAAATATATTTTAATTTTTTTCTCAAACAGCTCATTTACCAGTTCTCGGGTTTGCCTTATAAAAGCAGGATTTTTACCCACCGATGCCCCGCAAAATATAGCTACACTTTTTAACATATTACATTTTTACAAAACTACAAAAAAATTAGGCATTTGTTTCATTCTTCTTGAGATAAGATATTCCATATCCTAATTTTTGAACTTTATTTCGATGAAAATGTAACAAATACATTTGGCATTAAAAGGCTTCCAGAGTACGATATTACAATCTAAAATCAACAAGATTAAATTATTCTTTATTTTAAACTCAAAATTTTTATTAAAAAATTTTTATTTTTGTAAACAATAATAAACATAATGAAAACAAAACATAAATTGCTTTTCTGGTTTATAATTATCCTATTAGCCTTCGCATATAATTATCACAACATTCTTAAAAAAGATGCTTATTCGATACATCAGTGGCGACAAGCGGATTGTCTTTCACTTACCATGAGCTATTATGAAAAAAATGCCTCAATTTTTAATCCTTCCATTTATTGGATAGGAAAAAAAAGATAGCCATGCCATGAGCGAATTCCCAATCATCTACTACCTTATAGGCAATTTATGGAAAATAACGGGCAAAAATGTAATGTTTTTTAGATTTTTTAACACGCTAACTGTTCTCTTAGGATTATACTTTTTATTCAAGGCCGTTCATTTATATCTTATATATATTAATAATCTTTTTTGGTCATTTTTTATTCCTATTTTCCTTTTTACATCACCGGTTTTAGTTTACTATTCAAACAATTTCTTAATGGATGCTCCAGCTTTTGGAATTATTCTCATTGCATGGTATTTTTATTTTAAATTTAAGATGAGTGACAAAAAAATAAACTTATATATAAGTAGAAGTACTAAGCATGCTTAACTTCTCTTTCTTAAAAGAAATTCCAAAAAATAAAAACAAATTAATCCTCCTAAAAAGCTTTGCTTATGTCTTTGCTATTATATTTATATGGTATACATTTTCGAAAGATTATAATTCAAAACATTTACAAGGATTATTTTTGCAAGGTATTTTACCTATTTGGGAACAAAACTTTGAAAACATTATCAATATTTTTGGAGCTTATTTACCTGTTTATATCCCTCATTCTTTAGCATAAGTCCTCTAATTTTTATTTTTTTCATATTTTTATTTTTAGTGCTTGAATACAAAAAAAGCAACAAATTTCTTTTTTCTATCACTTCACTTATTTTTATTGGAACTCTTATTTATATAATTTTATTTTTCGGTGCATTTACTGTTCACGATTATTATTTAACAAATTTATTGATTTTTATACCTTTTACCCTGCTTACTTTTTTTGAATTTTTAAAAAACAATCATGAAAATTTTTTTTACAACAAAAATTTTAAAATACTGGCATCTATTTTATTATTTTTTCTCATCTATTATACTTCAGCCGTAAATAGGCTAAAATATAACAGCAAGGATGGTATTGCAAAATATTGTGTATTTATCAACTCAAATGAACTAAATTTATGGAAGAGGTATGATTGGGACAACAAAAAACATTTCAAAGCACTTGAATTTATTTCTTCTTATCTTGATTCGATTGGAGTCTAAAAAACAGATACTGTGATAAGTCTTCCAGATCAAAGCATAAATATCAGTTTATATTTTATGCAAAGAAGTGGTTTTACAAATTTTGGATACAATCACCTAAAAACATATGAAGAAAAAATTCAAAGATTTAAAGAACTTGGGGCAGACTATCTATTCATAAATGATACAAGCCTTTTAAAAGATGAGGGAATTAGAAAATTTACCCAATATAAAATTGGCCAATATAAGAATGTCACGATATTTAAACTTTAAGTTCTTTTAGAAAGATTGCTAATTCTAAAGTTAACATACTGGCTTCGATTTTTTAATTTAGCTTATCTTTGTTTCATGCAAAAAAGAATTTGGTTTTGGTTGTTTGTGAAGATAGGGGTTCTCGTGGCATACTCGCAGGGAGTTATGCGTGGGCAATGGAGAGATCACTTTTCTTACATGAGTGCCAAATTTGTTGAAGTAACCCCTGACGTTGTCTGGGCTGCAACGCAAAAAGCTTTATTTTACCTCGACAAAAAAACGGAAGAAATTCACAAAATTTCGCGCATTCAGGGCTTAAGCGAAACTTCTATTTCTGCCATTGCTTGGGATGCTACAAGAGAAAACCTTATGGTTGGATATGTAAACGGAAACATTGATCTAGTCAAGACGAGCGGAATCATTTATAACATCCCAGATATAAAAATCAGTCACATCAATGGCGAGAAAAAAATTAATCAAATTTTTATTTACAATGACTTTGCTTATCTTGCTACACAGTTTGGCATCGTTGTGCTAAATTTGAGAAAAAATGAAATCAAGGAAACTTATGTTTTATCGTCTACATCGGCTGGTAATCCTGTATACGACATTCAAATCATAGGGGATAGCATCTATGCTGCTACTCAAAACGGAATTTTCGTAGCAAATATATCTTCTGCGAATTTAGCATATTTTGGTAACTGGCATAAAATAAGTGGTTTACCAACTCCTACCAGCCAGGAAAAATTTTTGAAATTAGCCCGAGTAACCAACAAACTTTTGATCTTATTTAAACAACCTTCTTGGGGAGACGATGTAATTTTTAGATATTCAAATGGTGTGGTAGATACCTTTTTGTCAATAGATCGCGAAATAAATTCCATTGTTTATTCCAAAAACAAAATCCTAGTTTGCAACGGTTTTTCCCTAGAAATTTACGATAGCACTTTTCAATTTTATGGCAAAATTTACATTTATCAAACACACGATGGAATAGACTCTTTAAGTCCCATGCCTAACGACGCAGAATATGACACGAATAGTGACTTTCTGTATATTGCCGATGAACTTCGAGGACTTGTAAAAAACTGGGGAATTTGGGATGACTGGTACTTTACGCCAAGCAGTCCTTTTCTTTCAACTTGTTTTTCTATAAATATCAGTGGAAAAATGGTTGGCATAACAGGTGGAGGATTTAACTCATCTTACAATAATATTTTTTCTCCAGCCTTTTGGGCGGTCTTTGCAGATGAAAAATGGAAAAGTTATCATTCCATTTTTTATCATTCTCTCGACACATTCAAGGATCCAACTGCTATTTACGTTGACCCCTTCGATCCTGCTCATATGTTTGTAGGTTTTTTTAATCAAGGGCTCATTGAATTTAAAAATGGGCAAATTGTGCAACAATGGAATGCATCTAATTCTTCTTTATCCCCAGCTAGCGGAACTGATAAAGTACGTGTAACCTCCATCACACCCGACAAGCAAGGCAACTTATGGATTACCACTTGCCAAACGAATAATATTCTCAGCGTGCTTACTTCAAAAAAGGAACTTATCACTTTCAATATTCCTACGAGTTTTACGACCACTGGCACAAAACGAATCGCCTTCGATTCCCATGGTAACAAATGGATACCACTTCCACGAAACGAAGGAATCATCGTTTTTAATGAAAATGGAACACTGCTCAATTTTAGTGATGATAAATACATGAAACTCTCCACATCCCCAAACCAGGGAAATTTACCCAATCTTAGTGTAAATACCATAGCCATTGATAAGAACGATCAAGTGTGGATTGGGACAGGTCAAGGAATAGCTTTTATTTCTTCGAGCGATGTGTTTAGTGGACAGCCGATCAATGCCCAGCAAATACTTGTCGAAGTAGGAGGATATGTGCAACCCCTACTTGCTTCCGAGAATGTTACCAGTATTGCTGTGGACGGCGGAAATCGAAAATGGATTGGTACTGAAAAGTCTGGCGTATTCTTACTCTCGTCCGACGGCACAAAAGAAATTTTTCATTTTACTACAGAGAATTCTCCACTTCCTTCCAATACCATCCTCGACATTGCAATTCACCCATCAACGGGAGAAGTTTTCATTGCTACTGCTGAAGGTTTAGTGAGTTATTTATCCGATGCTTCCGAAGCTGTCGAGATGTATGACTCAGTACGCATTTATCCAAATCCAGTCCCTTCGGATTTTCAAGGTCTTGTAACCATAACCAATCTAGTTGACAACTCCACAGTAACAATAACAGACATGTATGGGAACCTCATTTATCAGACCACCTCTCTTGGAGGCACAGCCGTTTGGAACTGTAAAGACATTAAAGGTGAGCGACCAGCCACGGGTGTTTATATCGTTCTCATAGCCAATGAAGACGGATCCATGAAAACCGTAGGGAAATTCCTTTTTTATCACTAAGTCATGTCCTACATCCTCGAATTCATACCCTTACGCGTGATACGCTACAAAGAAAAATCTCTCATACTGCATGGCCTAACACCACAGGGCAACAAAGCTTTTTTCCTAACATCATACATCAAAAAAAACAAAAATTTATATCCCTACTTATTCTACCCCCTTTCAATGCTAGAAATTACCTACTATGAGCGACCACATTTTGACCTTCCTTTCGTCAAACACATTCAATTGATTAAATACCCCTCTTTTGCACTGACAAACCCAAGTTTTCAACCGCTTTTGACTTTTTTAAGTGAAATGTATTATACTTTCATTATTCATGACGATGGGAGTTTGTACCAATTCATACGGGGAGAACTTTCTGAACTGTATGCTTCCGAATTTTTCGAAAAAGAATGGCTTTTCAAGCATCTTATCAAACTTTTAGCTCATTTTGGTTTTGGCTTAGAAAAATGGATTTCATGGAATACTCTCAACAATACACAGGAACCTTTCCTCGAAACTCCAATGGGAAGGGTCCATACTCAACTACTGCAAAAAATGAAAATGCTAACTTTTACTCAAGAAAAAAACGTCATCTCCACATCTCTCGAAGCTTATGAGATACTTCAGTTTCTTTTACAACTTTTCAAGCAACAGTTAGGAATCCACCACGATTTTCAGTCACTGAAATTAATTCAACTTTATTTCTCCTTTGTTTTTAATGAGACGACCGCCTGAACGAATTTTTATTTTTGCTCCTTTTTCTCGAATGAGTTGAGCACCTTCTTGCAAAATAAGTTCACTGCCGTTCTTTAAAATCAGACGAGAACCTTTTTCCATATAGATTTTTGCTTTAGAGCTAATCACAAAACGAGTAGGAGGATTCCATTGCCCGCGAGAAAACATCGTATCAGCTGTAGGTGTAAAACTTCTATCAATAACAAGTCTAACTCTTTTACGAATAATTAAATCATACGATGAAGAATAGGCTTGCTTTGGCAAAAAAATGTATGGGGCAGCCCAGCGGGTGGATTGATCAACTTCAGGAACGAAAGAAACTATTCTAACTTTTATACTTCCTGGATACAAGGGATCTCCTTGCAAAAACTCAATTTTAATTCCATTCAAATAAATGATTCGATTATCTGGCTTTTTGCCTTTGTTAATAGCACGGTCGTCGTTCAAATAAGTCAAAGTATTAACAACAGCTGGATTAGTGGATATAGAAATATGCATACCTGGCAAAAATGCCATTTTGGGTTCCCCAAGATAAGGCAAATTATTGCGGTATATGCCATCAACTTTTTCAATAGCCAAGTCTCGTTTTTCTTTTTCACGTATGCGACCATCTCCATCATTGTCATAAGCTACAAGCTCGTGTACAGAATTTCCAGAAAAAGGATTCATCCGTTCAGGTTTTCGCAAGAAAGGATAATATTTCAAATTATTTAAACACCAATTGTTTTGTACCAAAGTATCTTCAAAAATAAGATCGTAAAAACCCGAAGCCGGAAAGACGCGAATAAAATCAGCATAGTCTTCAAAAGCTTTGGGAGCCAGCGTATCTTCGTGAGCCACTTGAAGGTAAGCATAAACTCCCTGAATAGCTTTTTCTACGCAGGGCGCATCTTCATATTGAAAAACATCAAAACGGCTCCCGTTGAAGCGTTTTGTTTGATGATTTTCAAGCCACAACCACTGGGGATATTCGTCGGACGGAATAAATGGTATCCGAATTCTAATTACATCTCCCGTACTGACAAAGTCTCTTAAAATAAGTGTGGTATCCATGCAAGATTGCTCGAGTTGAGAGAAATCAGATTTAATTTCATTTCCATGAATATCTAAGCATGAAATGTAATATTTTTTTTCGGGCAATTTCCACCCTAGTTTGTACCTATCCCATCCGTTGGCTGTCATGAGAATTCTATTTGCTGCCCCCATCATGCCCCATCCTGCCTGAAAAGACAAAAAATATTGAGGCCCACTGCTTGCATGGTTTCCACCGCAACAATGCATGTTATTTCCCCCTAGCAACAAATGATTGAATTCGTGCAGAAGAATATTCAAGGGATTCGCACCGCTCGTTGCAAATACGCTGTAAGAATCTGCTTGCCACTTCCCACCCTTCATGCTCCACCCAGAAGCATAACCAGCACCAGATGCTGGATAAGTAGCATTCCGCACAATGAACATGATATGATCAAAACTCGCAAAAGCTTCTCCCTTTTTTCTTACCTTTTCTTTACCTCCTTTCTTTATGTCCCACAGATCAAAACTGTCTATAGGAAGAGAATGATAAGTCGAAAAGGGAAGGTTGCTCATTTCCTCCAATATCTTCTTTGGATCGATGGTACCCTTGGAAGAAACTAAAAAAGGAGCATTAGGATGTAGGGGATTGATCCACACATCTCCTAACACGCGAAAATCGCCAAAAGAAGCTTCGTGGTAAAAGCTGGTAACAAGTCCCCGCGGAGGATAGGTATACATAGGATCGAAAAGTTCAGTTGCCCATGTAGGCAATTGCCCTTCTACCCATCTGCTATCTTCATTTCCCTTCGTGGGATCTTCGCCTGATGTATAATGTATTTCGACAAATACTACAAGTACGCGAATGGTTCCATGCACAGGCAAGTAATAGCCATCCCTTGAGCCATAGGATTGTGAAAAAGTAACCAAAAAAAACAACAAAAAAACAAAAAAATACTTAATTTTTTTCATATAAAATCATTCCTCTAGCTTATCTACAAAAGAAATTATTTTATTCAAAAACTTTGACGGTATATCTTGTATTAATGAAACATATGACACATTTTTCAATTCATTTAGCCAATCTTCACTTATTGATTCAAAAATCAACGCTATTGCATTAAAAGGTTTTAATTCAGGGAATAAAAAAAATTCGTCAGTTCTGTTACTGAAAAGCCAAATTTTTTGGGATTCATTGGCATATACGGGAAAAAGTAAATGTTGCTGCGCATGAACATGATAAAACTCATAATCTTTCACATGATGTAACAAGTCATTTTCAAAAAATTTGTTCATGTAGGCAACCAGTTTGTACTCAGGCACATGGGAAATAAGACCTTTAACTATAATTTTATTTTCAGAAAATTCATCAACTCTTAAAATCAATTTTTTCTTACCCACGCAAAAATGTTTTTATCACTTATTGAGCTAATGTAAATCGTACGCTAATTCCTGCGTTGGTTGAACCGTTAATAAATTGCGAGGATACATAAGGATAATTTAGCACTTTATCGAAGAAGGCACGTAACGTTATTTTTTGACTAAGTTGATATTCTGCCGAAGTATTAAGGGTAAAAACTCGCTGGCCTGCACTTACTTGATTGAAATTTTCAACTATTTTTCTCAAAATGGTTTTATTGTCTTTTATAGACAAATCAAGCTTAAGCGTCAAATCGGATTTAAAGTTTTTATTATTTATTTGAAATTCTACATCTTTAATCTTATATCCACCCCCAAGAATGAACTCACTGGAAAGCAACTCAGTAATTTGGTTATTTGAAAGAGTCATGGAAATGTTCCTCGATTTTCTGTACTCCATTTTGGTTGTAAGACTGTTGGCCCAAGTCACGTCAAGCCCAAGGAAAGGCATAAACTGTTCTGTTATGTTCACTTGTTGCAATTCGTATGGAGCAAGATAATTTCCAAGAGCATCACGAACCGTTGTAAAGCCATCTCCATCAGGATCTTTAAAGAGAATATTGGATTTAAAGCTACCAATGGTATAGGTAGATTTATATGAATGGGTAATATTTGCTGATTTAATGTATTTTTTAAAAGCCTTAATGTTGCTTAGACCGTTATAAGTTATGCGCCAGTTCGGCATGGGAACCTTAGGGAAAAAATCATAAATCCATTTTTTAGTGATTTGACCAGAATAGGCTGCAATGAAAGCAGGGATTAACACTTGTTGAGAGGTAGATCCATAGCCATCAGGATAAAGTTTTCCCGTAGTAGAGTCGAGCACATAGTTGCCATTCCAATTCGGAGAGCGGGAGGCAACTTCTTTTGCTATTTCTTCGCGAATAGAAAGAAAACGAACAAAGTTATTATTAGAAAAGTTTTTATCGTTTTTGGCAAATGCTGTTCGCCAAGTAATGATGCTCATCGAAAAGTTACCCATTTCCTGCGGAGTAAATTCTCTAAAGGCCGTACCATCGTAGCGATAAAATGAGGTCCTATCTTTAGAATAATTGCGAAGGGCCGAAATATCTATTTTTAAATTCGCCACAGGCTCAGCCGATAACCTAAAATTTAAATTATCTTTATATCGCCTGGCTAGAGGTGTGGTAAGCAGCGTATCGGTCGATATAAGGCCAAGTCTTGCTAGTCTTTCGTGTACAGGTTTTTGATCCCCAAATACAAATCCCCACCCTGGAGCTTGTTTCTGCAAATACATCCCAAAAACATCGACCGATCCCATATAACCTGGGATCGTCGTTCCTTCTCCAAGAGTATAATTCAAGGAAATATTTTTCACCATGAGCAAAGTTGAAAAGAAAGCATCACGAATCTTTACTAGCAGTGGAATGGTATCCTTTTCCGTAGAATCTTGATTTTTATTATTTGCCTGGTTGGCTGGCTTTGAAGGTTTTACTTGTGGTGTAGGTTTATTTTTTTGTTGAAGTTTCTTAAAGTAAGGAACTTTGTTATAAAGAGTGGTCATGTTAGCACTTGCATTAAGCGTTATTGATCGATTGTTTTCAATAATATTCCCAAGCGGATATGGAACATAGCGTCCGAAAGAATCTTTGTAAAGTGGAGCTCCTTGCCAGCGGAAATCACCCCGGTATTGCGCTGTAGTATTTAGAAAATCTAATAGCGGTAATTTTGAAATAGGGAGATTATAGTTCACCTTCAAACTTTGAGTAAAGTTGGTTATTCTACCCAGACCTTTTATGTTTTGCCAAATGGAGTCCATTTTCATGCGATAATCACTATCACGCTTATCAATTCTTCCGGGAGGTTCATCAATACGCGCGTTGGCATTTGCATTATAGTCAAGTGTAAGGTTTTTAGTTAATTTATGTTTTAAAGCATAATTTCTATTCCATACAAAATTTTTAATATAATTGGGTTCTATTAAAATTATGTAATCCGTCTTATTACGCCATTTGTTTTCTTCATACTGTCGCTGCATTTCGGTCATAAAGGAAAGTGCTGAAGGCATGAGTGAAAAATTAAAGTCGCGTATAATCTGTAAGGGCTTTGGCTTCAAAAACTTAACTTTTTTAAAGGGTTCATAGACTTTTGGATTTGTATTGTAATTGTAATTTAAAGCCCCACGGTATTGTTTTTTAAAATTGTATTCTACATCAATGTTTCGGTGAAAAATTTCACTATAAGCATAGGTTACTGAAAAATTTGAAATATCATAGAGATGGGTTTTCTGAGTTGTTTTTTCCTTTTGAACATTTACAAAATTTATACTCTTAATGCGTGTATAATCTTGGACAATTTTCTTGACAGAATCTCTATCGTGTTTGGATGAATAAGTTTGTAAATCATCGCGTAAATAAACATCAGGATCCAATGGGTTGTATTGAGGATTAGCAAAGGTCTCGCTAAAATCCCAGTGCATAGGAAGCTTTATTTTAGCTTTGGGAGGTAACAATTTCCCAAGTTCAAGACCTGTTGAAACGTTATAAGAAAAAATATTGTCTTTTTGGCGTTCGGAAATTTTTTTGTCAATACTGCCAAAGCCAGCCGTAGAAACATTTCCAACCATGGCCACATTTCCTAAGTCAGCAAGATTAGCCGAAACCTGAGTTGTAGCAGCCCACCCTCCTTTTTCATCAAAATCGGTGAGACGAAGTTCATTTACCCAAACTTCCACACACTTGGGTTGACCATCGTCGTTGAGATTCGTTGGACTACGTTTAGGGTTACGAATACCAATCATTATGGTACGAACATCGCTTAAATTCGGCACACCCATGATGGTCATTTTGTTTGGACCATCCATCTCTGAGTATGGCAATGTGGTAGAAACATTTGCTGCTCCAGCACGAATAAGTGTATTGCGATGCTTTTTAAGTTCAACAAGTTTTTCGAGCGACAAATCCAGTGAATCCTTCCAAACAAGGTCCCGAATGGCGGGGTCTTGGGGATTTACATTTAAAGGTGTTGGATGTAAAGGAATTTCGTATTCGTAATAATTATCGGTAAAATCAGTTCCAAGGCGAATGAAAACCGTAACATCTCCATCGTTTAATGTGTAATTGTTGGGATCAGCCAATTCAGAATGAATAAACATTTTAAGCTTTTTGTACAAGCGAATATCTAGGTTTGCAGTCTTATAAACAGCTCTCGCATCCCCATCAATAAGATGACAAGCTTTTAATACCAGAGCTTGTTCGTTCATTTTGTAAGAAGTATTGCCTCCCCAACCAATTTCACGCTCAATGCCTGGAGGTAACACGTACGGGATGGGCAAACGATTTCCATTTTCTTCGTAGCTTACCGCTGAAACTTCTACATGGGTTTGATTCTGATCATCTCCAGCTAAATATTCGCCAGGATAAAGCAAAGAACGATCATATAGCCTCCATTGGTTTCGAACAAGATCTAATGTAGCAAAACGTAACACAATAGGATCTTTAAACTCCCTCAGGAAAATACGCATGAAACGTATTGATTTAAAATCAGAAATATTTCCGAAAACTTGTTGATATTCTCTTATAGGTATTTTAAACTGATACCATTTAACCGTTTCAGTCTTTCCGTTGGGCAAGTGAACGGTAGCATTACGAATGTCGGTAATGAAGTTTTTACCAATCTGCATTTCATCAGGCTTTAGATTAATAACGTATTGATAGTACCTTTCATTTTCGTTCAATGTATTATCGCGGTTTATGTCTTCGACATCAGGCAGTGTCGTAGCAGAAGTTGGGTAAGGTTCAGGAGAAAGTTCACTGGTAGGGCTGTTTCCTTCTAATCCATCGTATTTCATGTAGCGTTCGAGGATAGATAATTTTTCATCATCATAATCACTTCCTCGGAAATAATGGTAATCATCCGAAGCAGGATCAGCCAAAGCTTGAGCATAAGCAGCTGAAGCCGTAGTAAAATTAGTAGCTATAGCATTAAGATACGTCTGAAAAAAACTTTTTTCTTCTTCATCAGAAAGTCCATCAAGCCCGACATCTTGGTATTTTCGAGATGCAGGGTTATTGTCAAAAGCATTCACCAAGGCTTGGATAGTAGGAACTCTTCCCCACTGGGTTGTATCAACATTGACCACCGTAGGTCCCGTAGGTAAGCCATTTTCATAACTTTTGCGATGGTCACGTAAAATGTCTTCAGAAATGTCGCCTAGATTAAAAACCAATTTACCACCACTATGGTTGGGCTCATAAATGAAAGGATCTAGCAACCAGAATTCAATGTACCCGACATTGGTTTCTTCGAAATCGGGAGCATCAATTTTTCGCATAATACCTCCCCAGCGGGTCTGTGGCTCAAGCAATTTCCCTTCAGCATCAATTCCAGCAGATATAGGTGTAGCTGTTACATCAAAATTGTAAGGACCTTTCAAAGATGGGTAAAAAGCCAAATCAAGCGTAGGAATGTTCATAACGACTCCATTGGGATTTTCTTTGGATGGAAAAACTTCCGTCTCAAGCACTTCCCGCATGTAATGATTAGACCTCATTTCTTTATCATTACGTATATGCTCAGGGGTCAAATTGTTATTTCTCCAGAAAAGAGGATCAATCACATACCAGCACAATTTAGCCCTATTAAAACCTGAGCGAAGTGTAGAATCATCCGAAGCTTCTGGAAACCATTGTGGCTGAAACTGAGGTATGGATGCCAATTTCCATGTTCCTACACTTTTTAAATCAAAGGACGATTTTGTTCCTTCGAAATCATCGATATAAGCTGTTCCTGTTTTGCCAATAGCTCTTGCATGACCTGGAATTAAATTAGCGACTTCTCCTTGAATATTAATTTTAGAAGGAGTTTTTGTTGAGATAAAAGGCAATGCATCTACCAGTTTGGTAATTAGTTGAGATTCTGTTTGATATGAGTAATTCAATCCCCAAACTGTATTGGATATAGGCTCTTCGCCAATGTTAACTTTATAGGTATAGGGTCGTTCAGTGAGATTAAGCAATGTGCCTCCCAACAATAGGTTTTTATTAACCTCGTAATCCCAGTGGGTTCCTATGAAAGTTTTAGTTTGAAACGAGAGCATAGATTGACTTTCAACACTTATATTAATCGGAGCCCCGCTGTTTAAAATTCCTTCGTTAAGTATGGTTAACCGACCCAAGTTGTAATCGACGGTATAATCTACATTTTCAGTAAGCAAAACACCTCCTGCAGTTACTTTTACACTTCCAGGAGGAATGTTGGTTGCATTTAACATTATTTCTTTTCCAACAGAAGATTTATAAGAGCCTGCAATAATAAATCTGTTTTTTTGAGGAAATTGGCGAGCGCCAGCCTTTGTCATCGTATAAAGTGAATCGTAACAATATCTATCAGCCAAAACAGGATCATTAAGTATTTCACGCAAGTCTTTTCCGAAAGGTTCCAAAACAGGAAAATAAATTCGACCGTTCTTCGAATTAATTGTTCCGCCCTGCGTAGCAGCATTGTCGAGAAAGTCAAAAATTCCATCAGGTTCAGGATCATTGTTGGTATTCAATTTATCGAGATTAAGTAAACGTATTAGAGGAATGCCTTCCCATTGCCCTTCAGGAATGTAGCCAACAGGTACTCCCAACTTATCACTCTTGTAGAGCACATCCAATCTAAAATCTTGTGGATTTATTTGATATCCACCAATAGCATAAACATTTTTCATCATCAAGCTCCACAAAGGAATTTTAGTATTGGTACTCGTTCCTTTAATTAACTTCACAATAAGGCACTTGGGAGCATCTATGCCACTGTTTGAAAATTCACCCACTTGATACACACTATCCGACCCAACAACAGTGTATTGAAAAGCAACTGCCAAAGCCTGGTCATCGTTGAGTTTTGTATTAAGTGAAATAAAGCCTAATTGCGTATTTACGGTGTATTCCGTTGGAGACAATAAACGAGCATTTTCAATTTTTTCATAATCAACACCACCTATAAAACCAGCATTTTGTAGATAGGAACTTACATTGTTAACATCTCTAATTTGATGTGGATCAATGTACGTGAGCAAATTGTTGGACTTATTACTCGGCAAGTATCCGCCTGGTGTAGGTGTTAAAATGTGGTTATAAGGCTCTACTTCACCTAAATCCATGAAAGCCACAATGTTTCTGTTTTCTTGAGTAACTGGACCTATGTTGGTAACCCAAACTTCTATTTTGGTTATTTTTATCGGAGAACTAACCATAGGAAGAGTTCTTAACCACTTGCTATAATTTTTTCTAAAATATTGAGCAAGCAAAAAGTGTTTCTTTTCTTCGTATTCATCGGCATATAATTCGAACTTGTTGACCTGAGCACCCCCCGTAATAGTGATGTTGTTCGTTTGGCTTTTTTGTTGGCTAAAAACATTGGTCATCGTAAGTTTACCAAACTGCAGCTTGGTTTTTATCCCAAAAAGTGATTGACTCCCACTGATAAGCGTGCTATTTAAAGGCAACGTAACATCTCCTGCTTCAATAAGTTTGATGATTTCATCTTCTTTGCCTTCATATTTGAGTTTTACCTTATTTTCAAAATCAAAGTTGGCTTCCGTATTCCATTTAATTCCAAAGTCTATTTTATCGCCAATTTTGGCCTGAACATTCATTTGAATTTTTTCCTGAAAATCAAAATTGGTGGTACGGCGTTGCTTGACACTAAGAGCAGGGTCATCACGACGATTTGAATTTACACCGAAAATTAATTCAGCGGATCCCGAGGGTCGTATATCAATGGTGTTGGAACCAAAAGGTGATTCTTCTTTCAAAAAAGGTAAATTAATAGAAAAAAGAGACGATATATCTTTATTATGTTTGGCACTTGCAGCTTGTTCGCGCCAATAGGCTTGAAGGCTTTTTTCAAAATCGTACTCGAGATATTCTTTACTAGACAAAGTAATAGGTTGTCGATAGTTCAGAGAGCCTATCTTTTGATAAATCGTGTATTCATCCCTAACAGGATCATACACTACGCTGTCCTTATAATTCTTTGGGTTTGCCAAATAAAGTGGTGGTGTATAACTAGATGGAAGTTGATAAGGTTTCAAATCTTCAAAAGGAAACAAAAGTGAATCTTTTCGTAAAGAGTCGGGAGGGTCCATTTGAAGTACGCGTGATGGTTGCAAAAAAGCAGGATCACTCACCTGTCGTGAAATTACTGCAGGTAAAATTAGACCAACAAAAGACGCAAGAGCAATAGTGTTTTTAAATACGTTCACACAGCAATGATTTTATGCATATTTTAATGCATAACGCAAAATTGTTTCCGTGGTTAGCGTTTCCCCCTTCAAGTGCTCAAGAGCTTTTGAAATAGCCTTTTCAGCTTGAAGTTTAGGAAACCCTAACTGTATCATGGCAAGTAACGCTTCTTCCACAAAATTATTGTGGACAAAAAACTGAGTTGTAGTTGCTGCACCCTGAAGGGAAACTTTATCTTTCAGCTCTAACACAATCCGTTCGGCAGTTTTTTGACCTACTCCCTTGGTTTTCTTCAATAAGTGAATATCCTGTTGTACAATGGCTTGAGCAAGTTGTTGATAAGGAATGGAAGAAAGTATCACGCGAGCTATGTTTGGCCCGACGCCAGAAACAGAGATTAGAAGGCGAAACATTTCGCGTTCCTCTTTGGTGGAAAAACCATACAAACTCATTCCATCTTCTTTTACCACTAGATGCACGTAAAGAAAAGCATCTTGCTTGTTTTGCAACGCTTCGTAAGATGAAATGGTGATGGATATAAAAAATGCCACTCCCCCCTGCACTTCTAAAACAACATGAGTTGGCGAAAGCTCTGCAATTTTACCTTTTAAATACTCTACCATGTATTATTTAAAAAATGAAAGTGTTTTTTGTAAAGCTTCATCGATAAGCTGATCAGGCGGTGATTCGATAAAACCTTGTTCCATCAAAGTATGCATAAGAGATTGAGCATATTCAATATCTTTTTTTGCCCAGTTATAAGCTTCATCAAAAGTTAAAGTCCTTCGAGCTACGCCATCTTCTATGGCTTGCATAGCAACTTTTGCAGCTTCATAAGGGAATACGTCGCTTTCATCCATAGTGGGCACAATATATTCTGGATGAATGCCCTTCTTTTCAGCAAATTCAGCAAGAGCATGAGCAGCAGCAATAGCCATTTCATCAGTAATTTTTCGAGCACGCACCATCAATGCTCCTTTGAGAATCCCCGGAAAACCTATAGAATTATTCACCTGATTTGGAAAATCGCCACGACCCGTTGCAACGATAAAAGCTCCAGCCTCCTTAGCAGCGTAAGGATAAATTTCCGGTACAGGATTGGCACATGCAAAAACAATTGCTTTATCGTTCATCTTTCTAATCCAGTCCTGCTTAACTGTGTCAGGACCTGGAGTAGATAAAGAGATCAAAACATCAGCTCCTTTCATGGCCTCTTCAATATCGTTGATCTTGTTAGGATTGGTCATCTGACAAAGTTCCCATTTCCTGTAAAAACGTTTGTCCTGCTCTATGTCTTTGCGATCAATATGTAAGGCCCCCTTGCTGTCAAACATAATGATATGATGAGGATTTGCTCCATCCTTGATAAGCAGGCGTGCAATGGTAGTATTTGAAGCTCCTGCACCAAAAAGCACAAAACGTGCTTCACTTATTTTTTTCCCAGCTAATTTCAAAGCATTGATAACTCCAGCAAGTGTGACACTTGCCGTTCCCTGAGCATCATCATGCCAAACAGGAATATCACACTCTTCACGCAGAACATCAAGGACTTCAAAACAGTTGGGTTGACTGATATCCTCGAGATTAATAGCCCCGAAGCTATGTTGAACCATTTTTACAAAATCAATGATTTTCTTAGGGTTGTTTTTCCCAGTTTCGTCACGGCTATCGATGCAAAGAGCCACAGCATCAACACCCCCAAGATATTTCATGAGAAAAGCTTTTCCTTCCATCACACCAAGTCCACCAGGAGGTGTAACGTCTCCATCTCCTAAAACACGTGTTGAATCTGACACTACAGCCACCAAATTCCCTCGATTGGACAATTCAAAACTCATGTCATTGTTGTCGCGTATAGTGGTAGAAATAGCAGAAACTCCAGGGGTATACCATACATTAAACCAATTAAAGCCAAGTAAAGGGGCCTTCGGTACCACTTGAATTTTCCCCCCATAATATTTGTGAGCAAGTAATGCCAATTCTTTCAAAAAAATAGTTTTTGCTTTTGCGATTTGCTCAGCAGTAAAATGTGAGGGGAATAATTGATCAAGATGTGCTAATCTGTCTTGTTGTTTCATATGTAAAAATTTAAATGATTCCAAATTCTTTTCCAACTTTAATAAAAGCTTCTACTGCTTTGTCGATATGTTCATCTGTATGAGCCGCAGAAAGTTGAACGCGAATTCTATCTTTACCCTTAGGCACAACAGGATAAGAAAAGGCAATGACATAAATTCCTTCATCTAACATTCTATCAGCAAAACGCATAGCTAATTTTGCTGAATCAGGATATTTACCAAACATAATAGGAGTTATGGGATGTTCACCAGGAAGTATGTCAAACTTAGCTTCTGTCATCATTTTTCTGAAACGTTTGGTGTTGCGTTCAAGACGATCTCTTAGTTCAGTAGATGTCGAAATCAAGTCAATGGCCTTAATTGTAGCACCAACAATAGCTGGTGCAAGTGAATTTGAAAAGAGATACGGGCGAGACTTGTTGCGTAACCATTCAATAATAGGCTTAGGACCTGCTATACATCCACCCGAGGCGCCTCCCATGGCTTTCCCAAAAGTTGTCGTGATAATATCTACGCGATCCATTACATTGTGATACTCGTGGGTACCACGACCTGTTTTCCCCATAAAACCTGTAGCATGGCTGTCATCAATCATCACCATTGCATCGTATTTTTCAGCTAAGTCGCATATAGCAGGTAGATTGGCTATATCCCCATCCATGCTAAAAACGCCATCGGTTGCGATCATGATGAAACGAACGCCTTCTTCACGAGCTTCTTTAAGACAACGTTCAAGTCCCTTAGCCATTTTGCCGGTTGCAGGATCAAGTTCTTCAACATCACGCATGTCGTTGTGTTTATAAGCCCAACGTTTAGCCTTGGAGAGCCTTATTCCATCTATGATGGAAGCATGATTCAATGCATCGCTGATGATAGCATCTTCAGGTCCAAGCAAAGGTTCAAATAAAGCGCCATTCGCATCAAAAGCACTAGAATACAAAATTGCATCTTCTTTCCCTAAAAATTCAGCAATTTTTCTTTCAAGCGTCTTATGAATATCCTGCGTACCACAAATAAAGCGCACACTTGACATTCCATAACCTCTTTCATCAATGGTCTTATGAGCAGCTTTAATTAGTTCCGGATGAGAAGATAAGCCAAGATAATTGTTAGCACAAAAATTTAACACCTTTTTCCCCTTAACTACGATCTCAGGTCCTTGAGGACTTTCTATTATTCGCTCATGTTTATACAAACCACTTTCATGAAGAGCCTGAATTTCATTTTTAAGAAACTCAACTACAGACTTATGCATAACATAAAATTTGGACAAATTTACATGATATTTTTCTGGTTTTTATGAAAAAACAACAAATAATTTCTAGACCAGGAAAAATCTTATAGTACCACATTGATGATTTTGTTTTTTACTATGATCCATTTCTTGGGTTCTTTACCCTGGAGCCACTTTTGAGCCTCTGGAGCATTCATAACCATTTGTTTAATTTGCTCTTCAGTTGCATCTGCAGGAACAGATAACAAAAACCTCATTTTTCCATTGAAGGAAACAGGATATTGAATAACATCTTCTACTAAGTATTTTTCCTCATAAGTTGGATAAGGTTCATAAGTAATGGTATCCTGATGACCCAATCTATGCCAGATTTCTTCAGTTATATGTGGAGCAAAAGGATGAAGTAAAATAAGCAAAGGTTTTAATATTTTTTCTTTTTTGCACTGGAGTGAAGAAAGTTCATTTACACATATCATGAACGTACTAACACAAGTGTTTAATGAAAATCGTTCAATATCTTCGGTTACTTTTTTGATGGTAGAATGCAAAATCTTTAATTCTTTCGGTGTAGGTTCCTCGTTAGTTAAATTAACTTCTCCTTGTTCATTCACATATAATTTCCAAAACTTCTTGAGAAAACGATATACGCCTTCTATGCCATTGGTGTCCCACGGTTTTGATTGCTCCACGGGACCTAAGAACATTTCATACATGCGTAGCGTATCTGCCCCATATTTTTCAATAATATCGTCCGGATTTTGAACATTGTATTTAGACTTCGACATCTTTTCAATTTCATAGCCACAGATGTATTTACCATTTTCTTCTAGGATGAATTCTGCTTCGCGAAATTCTGGTCTCCACTGCTTAAATGCTTCTATATCCAGAACATCGTTGTGCACCAAATTAATGTCTACATGCATGGGAAAAGAAAAATATTCTCGTCCATACACATTCTTTGACACAAAAATGGGCTTTTCATCCCAGATGGTAATGGGGTCGTACACAGGTTGCTTTTGTCCATTCAAGTGTTTTAAAATTCTATCTATAATTTCATCCGTAAATAAAATCACGTCGTTAAGATTAAATATAAGCAGGTCGTAATCTTTTTTTTCAGCATATTTTTTAAGTTGATCAAGTTTGGATAAAATATGATGATGACGTCTTACATCAATGTAAAGCTTTTTCTCATGACAAACAAAATCACAAGAACATTCATCATCTGTGGTGTTACGCTCAAAAAGTACTCCAAGTTGTTTATTCTTTATGCGCTCCCAGAGAGTGAATTCAGCCATGGCTTCTGGCTTGACACGATATACAAAATTGCTTCTGCCCTGAATCATTCCCTGGTTAATAAGTTTTTTAAAAGGTTCATCTTCAGGCACAAGCCCTATGTCATATAGAAATTTGCACCAAAAACGAGCGTAAATTAGGTGACCTGTTGCATGCTCTGCCCCACCTACATAAAAATCTACGCTTCGCCAATAGTTAACGGCTTCTTGTGAGAAATAAGCCTCATCGTTGTGAGGATCCATGAAGCGAAAATAATAGCCACTGCTGCCAGCAAAACCAGGCATGGTCGATGTGTCGTAGGGATATCCCTCTTTCGTATGCCAGTTCTTAGCGCGAGCAAGAGGAGGTTCGCCTGTTTCCGTCGGCAAATAACTATCAATTTCAGGAAGTTCCAACGGCAATTCTGACTCATCCAATGGATAGGGAATACCATCCTTGTAGTAAATGGGAAAAGGTTCACCCCAGTATCGTTGACGGCTAAAAACAGCATCACGCAATTTATAATGAATCATGCGTTTTCCAAAACCGTTTTCTTCTGCATATTGAATAGCCCGTTCTATGGCTTCAGGCACGGTTAATTCATCGAGTATGCCACTGTTATAGCAAATACCCTCTTTCTTTTCGTAAGCTTTTTCCGAAATATCTCCACCTTTGATTACTTCAATGATAGGAAGTCCATACTTTTTGGCAAAGTTGTAGTCACGCTGGTCGTGTGCTGGAACAGCCATAACAGCTCCCGTACCATACGTGGCTATTACGTAATCTGCAATCCAAATGGGCACAGCTTTGCGTGTGAATGGATTGATGGCATAAGACCCAGTAAAAACACCAGTCGGTTCTGCTGAGTCGGCCATTCTTTCACGCTCTGAGCGATTAATGGCTTTGTTTAAAAAAGCTCGTACTTCTTTTTCATATTCAGGCTTAATGAGCTTTTCAACATACGGGCTTTCTGGTGCTACGGCAAGATATGTAACACCGTAGATAGTATCAGGTCTTGTGGTAAAAATTTCAATGTACTCATCGGGCTGATCAACGAGCAAAAATTTTACTTGCAATCCTTCACTTTTGCCAATCCAATTGCGTTGGATTTCCTTCACATTTTCAGGCCAATCAATTCGATCCAAGCCTTCAAGAAGTCTATCAGCATAAGCTGTAATACGTAAAGCCCATTGCTTCATGCGTTTTCGCTCTACAGGATACCCACCTCGAATACTATAACCCTCACTTACTTCATCGTTAGCAAGAACAGTACCCAAAGCAGGACACCAGTTTACCCACGTTTCACTTAGATAAGCAAGCCGGTAATCCATCAAAATTTCCTGCTTTTTCTTTTCATCGAAACGTTGCCATTCTTTAGCAGTAAAAGTTAACTTACACGATGTAGCAGCTTGAACGTTTTTATTGCCCTCCTTTTCAAAAATGGCAATAAGATCTTCGATAGGTCGAGCTTTCTCAATAGATTTGTCGTACCAATGTTTGAAAAGTTTTATAAAAGTCCACTGCGTCCATTTATAATATTTTGGATCTGATGTCCTGAGTTCTCTGTCCCAATCGTACGAAAGACCTATTAACTTCAATTGCTGACGATATCGTTGGATATTTTTTTCGGTCGTAATGGCTGGATGCTGCCCCGTCTCAATAGCATATTGTTCAGCAGGTAAGCCAAAAGAGTCATACCCCATCGGGTGAAGTACATTATAACCCTTATGACGCTTGTAATGTGCGTAAATATCAGATGCAATGTAGCCGAGAGGATGTCCTACATGCAAGCCTGCACCAGATGGGTAAGGAAACATGTCAAGAACATAATATTTGGGCTTGTTCGGATTAATATCAACTTTAAAAGTCTTCTTTTCTTCCCAGTAATTTTGCCAGCGCTCTTCAATTTCTCGGTGATTATATTCCATCGTTTTTTTGGAAGCAAAATTACAAAAAATGAAGTTGCTTGAAAGGTTCGTTCTATTATAGTTTCAGAGTTTTTAAGATAATGATTGCTTCAAAAAATGACTTTTAAATCTCAATGTCTTTTACCTTACTGCAATTATTAGCATCTCTTATCTAAATTTCGAAAAATAAAATTTCAGGCAACAATTTTTCATCTTTCATTTTTTGCAAACTCAAGCCACATTGAGTACGTGGATTTTTGTATGCTTTTTTATTAATCATTAATTTTAATTTTGCAAAAAAATGAACCGTTTTTTATATAACCAGCTACATGAAATTGGCATTCAAATTAGGCCCGAACAAATTTTTTACAATTTAAGTTACGAAGAGTTAAAGAAACATGAATTTTTGCCTGACGTTACTGGTCTTGCAAAAGCATTTCTTACAGCATCAGGAGCTATTGCCGTGGATACTGGAAAATACACTGGCCGCTCTCCAAAAGACAAATACTTTGTAGTAGACGACATTACTCAAAAAACTATTTGGTGGACCGGCCCAGAAGCCATAGGTAGCGATAATCACCCCATGTCACCTGAAATTTGGCAATACTTAAAAGAACTATCGCTTCGCCATATCAACAGTAAAAAAACTAACGAACGACTTTACATCATGGATGCTTTCCTGGGAGCAAGACCATCATCCCGATTGAAAATCAGAGTCATAACTGAAATTGCATGGGCTGCTCATTTTGCCAAAAACATGTTTATTCGTCCTGAACCTCACGAACTTGAAAATTTTGAACCCGATTTTGTAATGCTACACCTCCCAACCCTTACCAATCCCAATTGGAAAGAGCAAGGACTTTATAGCGAAATTTTTGTTACCTTCAATATAACAGAAAAAATGGCTCTTGTTGGAGGAACGTGGTATGGAGGTGAAATTAAAAAAGCCTTTTTTACATTGATGAATTACTATCTGCCCCTTCGAGGGATGGCATCCATGCACTGTTCCGCCAATGCAGGTCCAGACGGCAAAACTGCTTTGTTTTTTGGTCTCTCTGGTACTGGAAAAACAACCCTTTCAGCAGATCCAAAGCGATTCCTTATTGGCGATGACGAGCACGGTTGGGATGACGAAGGAATTTTTAATTTTGAAGGTGGGTGCTACGCAAAATGTATCCACCTTTCTGAAAAATTAGAACCAGACATTTTCCATGCTATCCGTGAAAATGCCATTCTAGAAAATGTTGTCTACGATCCAGTCACAGGCATAGTCAACTTTGACGACGATTCAAAGACCGAAAATACAAGAGCTTCATTTCCTATTTATCACTTAGAACGCATAGTCCCCCCACCGTCGGTGGGAACTCACCCTAGTACCATAATCTTTCTCACAGCAGACGCTTTTGGTGTATTTCCGCCCGTTGCCCGTCTCACACGCGAGCAGGCTATTTATTATTATCTTGGGGGCTTTACCAGTAAACTTGCAGGCACTGAGCGAGGTATCGTTGAGCCTCAGCCAACTTTTTCAGCTTGTTTTGGAGCTGCTTTTCTCCCACTGCACCCTATTCATTACGCAAGGGAACTCATAAAACGAATTGACCAGCATGGAACTAAAATTTACCTCGTAAACACTGGATGGATTGAAGGACCCTATGGGGAAGGACATCGCATCTCGCTTCCTATTACAAGAAAACTCGTTGAAGGCATCCTAGATGGAACAATTGAAAAAAGCAATTTTATAAAGTTGCCAGGGCTTGAACTCGAAGTGCCTGAAACATTCGAAGAATTTGATCAGTCCCTCCTTAACCCTCGCAACACATGGAAAGATAAAGCAGCTTATGATCAACAACTAAAAAAACTTGCTGGGATGTTCAAAAATTACATGAAAATGTACGAACCTTGGGAAAGTGAATTTCATTTCCTTTCGGCATCTATGAATGCTGAGTAACCTCCAACATTTATTTTTGACTTTTTAAAGCTATTTTTGCGTAAAAAATGAAGTTTTTTTATAGCTTATTCCTTTTTTTTAACACACTCCTGGTTTTTTCGCAATATTATATCACAGGACAAGATAAGGCTTCCCAAAAATGGTATCATTTACAAACCGAATATTTTCACATTATTTTTCCTGAAACATATAAACCCTACGCTCGAGAATTTGCCTACACCAGTGAAAAAAACTACCGTGCCATTACAAAATCTATTCATTGGAGCAATAAAAAAATACCCGTCATTCTGCATACCAATTCTATTGTTCCTAATGCTTTTTCGCTCTGGACACCAGAACGAACAGAATTTTACATGACGCCAGGGCAGAACAGTTACGGGCAAGCATGGTATAAACAACTCATTGTTCACGAATATCGGCATATGCTTCAAATGGATAAGCTTAATCAAGGACTAACCAAGGTGCTGACTTATGTTATAGGGCAACATGCAACTGCTGCCGTTATGGGTCTTTTTATGCCTATGTGGTACATGGAAGGCGATGCAGTAACTACAGAAACAGCCTTCAGTCAAGCTGGTCGTGGCAGACTCCCATCTTTCGAAGCCCGCATGAAAGCACACCTTCTTGAAAAACCCTTTTTTTCATTTGATAAAATGACCCTGGGTTCGTATAAAGATTACATTCCTGATCAGTATTATTTTGGGTACTACTTCGTAGCTCAAAGCCGTAAATTTTACGGCGACTCACTCTGGAGCAATGCTATCAATACCAGTGCTCGCAAATGGTTTTTAATTTCTCCGCTGAATTATTCTTTTGTTAAACAAACGGGTCTTACCAAAAAAAAGCTATACAAAAAATATTTCACCAATCTTAAAGAGGAGTGGGAGAAAAACATGAGGGAAGCAAACATCATATATTATAAGCCTCTTCCCTTGCAAAAAAAACTCAAAGCCTATACCCACTACAAATTTCCCATCTGGCTGAACGACAGTACGCTTCTTGCCGAAAAAAATGGAATGGAAGATTATTCAAAGCTTGTAACCATAAACACAAAGACAGGTAAAGAAAAAGTTATCCATCGCTTAGGTTTCTTTAGTCCCGAAAGCCGCCCAAGTAGTGACATTATTCCGCTGCTCTCGCTTAACATCAGCCAACATTCCTCGAAGAATAGCCCTGGTGCCTGGACACTCGATAACCTTTCTCGAGGAAATCGCTTCCTGTGCTGGGCAGAAAAAAAATGGCATCCCCGTTGGGAACATGAATCTTATTCCATCATTAAACTCATGGATATAGAAAATGGCAAAATAAAACAACTTACCCACAGATCTAAATATTTTGCACCCTCTCTCTCATCGGATGACTCTCTCATCGTGGCAGTTGAATTTACTCCTGATCAACATTGTTCCATTGTTGTTCTGGATCGCATTTCTGGAAAAGTCCGCAAACACTTCCCTCTACCTGCGTACCATTTTGCCATGCTCCCCGTATTTTCTCCTGATAAAAAATATATTGCTTGCATCACTCAGCGACCAGATATAAAGCAAATCGAGGTGTTAAACCTTGAAACAGGCGCATGGAAAGTTTTGTTGTCTGCTCCAAAAGAAGATATCTATTATCTTTATTGGAACAAGGACAAACTATATTTTACAGCTACCTTCAGCGGAATAGATAACCTCTACGCTTATGACTTCACAGATTCTACCGTATACCAACTTACGCAACACCCTTACGGAGCTTATCATCCACATATTATGAACAACATGCTAGCTTTTGATGGTTACACGGCCAATGGCCATCGACTTTATGTTGTCCCTTTAGATTCTCTTAAACCTATTCCTCTTAAAAACATTAAAAAAACAAGTATATACCTTGAAAATCATTATCTCGAACAAGAATCCATTCACTTCAAGGATACCGTCGTTTCGATGGACACAGCATGGCCTCTCAAGCGTTACAGAAAATTTCCCCACCTTCTCCACGTTCATTCTTGGCTTCCCTTTTTTGTTGATCAAAACAGCATGAAAATTTTACCAGGATTTAGTTTCATGAGCCAAGATTTACTTTCTACTTCCTTTTTAACAGGTGGGGTTGGGCTCTATCCTAAAAATTATGATATTAGCTCAAAAAACCACCTGCATGCAAACCTGGATTACACCTATGCAGGATTTTTCCCCATGCTTGAGGTAAAATATAAATTCTTCAAACAAGATAATGAAAAAGAAAACAAAATGGAAGTTCTTGCTACGCTTCCTCTCCACACTACCTGGCAACGATTTAGCCAAAGTTTTTCTGTTAGCATGGGTTACCAATATTTAAGTCTTGATGAAACTTCGATCAATTTTCATAAAATTTCCCATCATGCCACATTGCAAATAAGGTTTAGTAATCACGAAAAAATGAGCATACGCCAATTTGCCCCTCATTGGAGACAAGATTTCTCTATCTTGCTTTGGCAAAATCTTAACAATAAGAAAGACCTTGATCAATTTATTCACTTGAAACTCTTTTTTCCATCTGCTTTCAAACTTCATTCTATCCAAACTCAATTTAACTATTTGAACAATCCATCTAGGTTTTTATTCTTACAAGATAATTTCTCATTATCTCGTGGATATTGGAATGTGTTCCCCAAGAAGGGATACACTTTTCAAACCAATTATTATTTCCCCATTTTTTATCCCGATTTACCCATCGGATCTGTTGTTTATCTCAAACGCTTGCGATTAGGTCTATTTTATGACTACAGTAATGTTGATATGTATAAAAATACAACATCCGTTTTTCAAAATGAATATGTATCCTCCTTCCCATATACCATAGAACATAAGTTTTATAGAAGCACAGGATTCGAATTTACTTGGGATGTACACTTCTTACGCTTTTTCCTACCCATAGAATGTAAATATCAACTTTCCTACCTTATTGATCAATCCCGCTTCTCTCATCAAATTGCTTTAGGACTTAACTTTATGGGATGGTGAAATTCTTTCCAATGCCTACCAAATGTTATTTAATTCCATTTTCCAAGCATTATAAGAACCAATGTTTGAACTACGTTGTGAAATAAAATATATAGCTTTCGCATCAAGAGTCCATATGGGCAAAAGATCATGCTACCGATGAAAAGCCAACTACTTGAATTCCACATTTTCTATGTTGAAAAGGCATTAATCTAAATGACCTGGTTTTGTCGAAATAATACCAACAAAATCACTCCCTCAATAAAAAATTTCTCACCTGTTTCAATAATAGCCGTCCTTATTTTACTGAAATCCCTTATAAAACCATGGGTTTATCAATGCAAAAATACAGGATTAAAGCCTTCACAAAATTTCGTAAACTTACCATTCTTCATATCATAACCTCAAATATAATACCTATCATTAGAATCTCAGAAAGAAAATGATTCATATCTGACAAAAAATAATTTTTTTCATCAGTATTTGTTACTCGTTGAATAGTACTGCCTTCTAATAAATTCATGAAATAAATATCTAAATTTTCCTCTTCCATATTTGTAAATGCCATCTAGCATAACATGCTTCCTTATGCTTATTATGAATGAATAGTTTGTAGCTTTCTCACCTCATTACTTTTTATGAAAATTGTATAACCTTTGTCCTTAAAACCGATAATAGCTAATTTCTTGCATAAGGTTTGATTAAAATGATTATATTTGCTTAATTCAAAAAATGAAAAAGATTTCGTACATAAAAGAGCTATGGTGGTTAGTGGTATTTTCACTTTATATGCTATTTCTATTGCTGATTTCATTTCAAAAAACTTCACAGCCCTTTTGTGAAAAAAACAGAGATTGGAAAGAGATTTTAGCTGAAGATACGTTAAGGGTTATTTTTTTACATCATCCGTCCGATGCTTTTGTTTACCAAGGAACGCCCAAAGGCTTTTGCTACCAGCTTGTAGCTGAATTTTCACAAGCAAACCATCTATTTTTAAAGTCCACTTTTGTGGAAGATGACCTTACCGGCCTTCGACTGCTTGCTTTAGAAAACTGGGATCTTCTTGCTCTTCCTTATCCTGTACAAGCTTTACCCTTTCCAAATACAGTCTATACGGAAACCCTTTTTGAAGATGATTTCCTTGTAAGGTGTGCAACAACCCCTTCCCTGAAAAAAAATAAGCCAGATAATTTTGTTTGCTGCATTTCCCCCTACAGATGGAAAGGCATCAAACCATTGTTCAATCCTAAGCTTAATTATTGCCTCTGCCAATTTTCTATTTCACCACACACTTTGAAAAAATCAACATTTTGTAAGGATAGTCTCATTTCGTATATCATTTTTGCTCCCCGCAAATGGTTTCATTTTCTCACCGATTATAAAATGCTAAAATTTAAAAACGATCCCGGAAAAAAAATTCCTTTTGCATGGGTTACCAGGAAAAACAGCCCAATATTCAACCAAAAATTAAACAACTGGTTAGGTAGCAAGAAAAGAAACAAAATGGTTGAAATGCTCTTTTCTACATATTATGAAACCCATTTTCAAGCCTATACTTACAACTCATTTTATTCAAGTTTTCTTTCTCCATACGACAAGTACATAAAAAAACATGCTACAAAACTGGATTGGGACTGGCAACTCTTGGCCTCTTTGATTTATGAGGAAAGTCATTTTTTGGATACCGTCACATCGGGCTCTGGAGCCTATGGTATCATGCAACTTATGCCCTTTCTCATGGAAAAGTATGGTTTGGATTCATCAAGCCATGTTGAAGCTCATATAAAAGCAGGGACACTCCATTTGCTAGAACTAAAACATATCTTTGAAAACGAACCAATCATTTCCCAAGACTTAAACAAAATAATTGTTGCTTCGTACAATCTTGGATTTTATCCCATCAAACTTGCCATTGAAAAGTTGTATCAACAAAAAAAACAACCTCTTCTTTATGCAGACATTATGCAGTTTTTAAAAGAAAAAAATTCCGGAATAATGATTTCAGCTGCTGCAGTTTATCAAGCAGAACAATTTGTTCATCATATTTTTGAGCGGTACTACATATATAAGGCTTTGTATCCATAAAAACGGTAAAAACTATACTTTTGTTTTCCAATGAAATCACGGTTTTTAAAACACTCTTTTATATACACCGTTGTTGGGGCTTTGCCCCTCGCTGCAAGTATTCTCCTACTGCCTTTTTACGGGAATAAATATCTCCTCACGACCGAACAATTTGGCCTGCTTGCCATCTATATCTTGCTTTCTGATTTGTCTCGATTAGCTTTTACTTTTGCCCTGGATAATTACCTGGGAGTTAATTACATTCACTTTGCTCATGACAATAATCTACGAAAAGCATTCATCGGAACAGGTTTCCTGTTGATGCTCTTGATAGGAGGAAGTATGTTGCTTGTGTTTTCTGTGATGGGGAAGTTTATTCTTGATACCATTTATACGTCAAAAAATCTTGTGTTTTTCCCTTACGGCTTTGTTTCATTACTCACAGGCTTTTTTACAGCTATTTTCAAAGGATATTCTGGGTTGATGATTTACCAGCAAAAACCCAAACCTTACTTTTGGGCTCATATGCTGCATTTTTCTATTGTGGTAATCGTCTCGATGGTTTGGCTAAATGCACATCGTTATTCTCTAGATGGTCCTATTTATGCAAGGCTGTTGGGCTCGGTTGCTACTTTTCTTTGGTCTTTAGCGTATGCCTTACGTGAAGGCTCTTGGGAACTCGATAAAAAAATTGTAAGAGATGCTATTTCTTTTTCTCTTCCCCTATGGATTTTTTATATTCTTTTTTGGATTATCTCGAACATTGACAGGTACATCATTTTAAGTTTTCTTTCAGCTCGAGAAGTGGCTATTTTCGACATGGCCATTAAAGTGACCCTTTTGCTTGAATTTTTGCAAAACGGTCTTTCGGGAGCTATTCTCCCCGAAGCATTCAAGATTTGGAAAAATTATAACGATGTCCCCTCGAGCTTAAAAGAAATCAATCGCTATTTTAATGCCTTTTCTCTTATAACCCTCTGGGGTGTACCTACGACTTTCATTGCGACTCTCATACTGTTGCCTTTATTTGTTAACAATCAAGAACTATATCAAGCCATTGATTATTTACCCATCCTTTTGGCAGGAATGATTATTCGCAGTTGGTATTATTACGAATATGGCATAATTACTTATTTTAAACGAACTCGTATTTTGGCCTGGACTTTTGCTATTGTTGCTGCTATTCAAATTTTGTTTACTTATGTGGGAGTAAAATATGCTTCGCTTGAAGGAGCCATGTGGGCTAATTTTAGTGTAAAAATTTTGCAAGTTTTTATACTTTATCTGGCTATTCGGTCTTGGTTTCAATTTAAACCTGACATACGCATTATGTTCATCATGCCTTTATTATTCATTGTTATAGTTTTAATAGCTTATTTCTTTCATTTCCTTCCATGGCAACATGCAGCCGTACAAAGCTTGGGAATCTTAATTTTAACATTTCTCTTTTTCCGAAAGCCTATGCACACTTTTCGTGAAATTTTAAGCAAATAAATTTTTAATTTTGCCAAAAAAATGTATTCATCTGAAAAGAAGTATTTATCTTATTTGTTGGCAGCAGGAGTAATTCTTGCGTTGTTGCTCATCATGTTTTATCCCGCTCTTGAAGGAAAAACCATTTTTCAAGAAGACGTTTTAAGCTGGAAAGCTAACGCCAAAGAAGCCCTGGATTATCATAAGAAAACGGGCGAACAAGCCTATTGGGCTAACAACGTCTTTAGCGGAATGCCTACTTATCAGATAACCATCAAACACTGGGGAAATTTATTTCTTCATATAGACAAATTGCTTACTCTTTTTCTTCCCTTTTTCATGGGAATTATTTTTTTAATGTTTGCAGGTTTTTACTTGTTTACGAGATGGCTTAAAATGGATCATCGTGCTGCTTTGCTAGGAGCCATTGCTTTTACTCTATCTTCTTATTTTTTCATTATTCTCGCAGTAGGGCACAATGCAAAAGCTCATGCTATTGCCTACATGCTACCCTATCTTATTTCAGTATTCTTCCTCTATCGGGGGAAGTTCATCTTGGGAGGGTTACTTACTACTGCCATTTTAGCTTTAGAATTAAGTTGCAATCACATTCAAGTCTCGTATTACCTTGCTTTCATGGTTCTTTTCCTCGTAATAAGTGAATTTATTTATGCTATCAAAGACAAACGAATAAAGCAATTTTTCACCGCTGCTGGAATTCATGTAATAAGTGTTCTATTTGCTGTTCTTATCAACTTTTCCAACATTTACACAACCTATGAATATTCGAAATATACCATTCGTGGAAAATCTGAACTCACGAAAAAAGAAAATACAAAAGGTCTCGATAAAAGCTACATCACAGCATGGAGCTACTCCCCCAGTGAAACATGGACGCTCATCATACCTAACGCTAAAGGTGGAGCCAGCCAACCTATTAAAATTGAAAATCAAGAATTACTTTCTAGCATAAACAAACCTGAAGTGAGAGGATTTATTGGAGACTGGTCTCAATATTGGGGCGAGCAGCCAGGCACATCGGGACCTGTTTACGTAGGAATGGTGGTAACTTTCCTTTTCCTTCTCTCGCTTTTCTGGTCTTCTCACCCACTTAAATGGCCTCTCTTTCTCATTTCTCTATTAGCTACGGTACTTTCGTGGGGACATCATGCTTCATGGCTTACTGACTTTTTTATCAAATATGTTCCCCTTTACGATAAATTCAGAGCCCCTTCCATGTGGCTCATCGTCGTTGAACTCACTATTCCTCTGCTTGCAGTTTTTCTTATCCATGATCTCATCACCCAAAAAGAAGCATTACAAAAGAAACTTAAATCTTTTTACATCATCGGAGGCTCACTCGCTTTCATTCTCTTGCTATTTTGGGTAACCCCAACTACTTTCTTTTCCTTTATTTCATCGAACGATACTCAATACATAGAACAATACAAAAATTATTTTACACAACAAGTCCAAGATCCTTCTCAAACAGCTCAAATAGAGGCTTTTTTCAATGACTTTCAACAAGAACTCGTAAACACCCGTGTTGCTATTTTTCAAAAAGATGTTATGCGATCATTCATCTTTTTAGCATTAACCTTCCTTGTACTTTTAGGCTACTTGAAATGGAAAATAAAACCTGCTTATCTTATTACAGCTCTTGGTTTGCTGATTGCAATCGACATGATACCTGTTGATAAACGATATCTTAACGAAAAATCCTTTGTACCAAAAGCTAAAGCCGAAAGACCTTTTGTGCCCTCTCTTGCTGACAGCTACATTCTGCAAGACAACCCTGATGGATATCGCGTTTTGAACCTAACGGTTAATGTGTTCAACGATGCGACAACATCCTATTTCCATCGAAACATTGGTGGTTATCATGCCGCTAAACTTATGAGGTATCAAGAGCTTATTGAAAATCAATTATCCCCAGAAATACAGCTTCTCATCTCTCAACTTCAAAATGGGGTATTACCAGAGCGCCTAGATAGTTCACTTGCTAGACTTGGCATCATCAACATGTTGAATACGAAATACATAATCATAAACAAAGATGCTCAGCCTATTGTTAACCCCCATCATTGTGGCTTTGCCTGGTTTGTCAAAAAATTCCACCTTGTTGATCATGCCGACGAAGAAATTATTCGGGTTGGAGAAATCAATCCTCGATATGAAGCTGTTATTGACAAACGTTTTGCCCATTTGCTAAAGACGCTTGATTTATCTCATCGTGATACTACAGCAAGCATTGTACGTACTAAAATAACGCCCAACGAGGTATCTTTTAAGGTAAATACGACGACTCCACAACTAGCCGTCATAAGTGAAATTTGGTATCCCGAATGGGAAGTATTCATAGATGGTAAAAAAGCAGAACTTCTCAGGGTAAATTATGTGCTCCGCGGTGTAGTTGTTCCAGCAGGAGCAAAAGAAATCACCATGAAAATTCATCCCAAAACATTTATCATGAGCTCATGGATTAGTTTTGTTTCTTCCACATTGATATTGCTACTACTGGTAAGTGTTGGCGTTACCTTTTACTTGAAGCATAAGAAAGAACAGAAAAATTAATGAAAGAGTTTTTCCTAGTTCCGCGTGGGTATTTTTACTTTCTTGCTACGATTACACTAAGCTTAATCTTGTTTTTCTTTTTATCATGGTTTGAAATTAACATCAAGATTGGTAATTACACTTTAAAAGACAGTGATCTAAGGAGCTTTTTTATCCGCGAGAAACTTACAGCTCTAAAAGCTGATTCCATTGTTCATAAACAAACTGAAACCAAAAGAGATTGTACTGGGCAGCGTTTTTTGTTGATAGGTGATTCTATGATTGAATTTGTACGACTGCATCTGAACGATTATTGCCGACATAATGGGCATTCGTTGTACACCGTTATCTGGTTTAGTAGTCAAACGAAATGGTTTGGAACAAGCGATACCTTAGCATATTTCATCAAAAAATATAAACCAACTTATATACTTTTGTCGCTTGGTTCGAACGAATTACTTGTCCCCAACGTAAAGAAAACCCGTCAAAAATATGTTGAACATATTTTGAAGCAAATTGGAAACTTACCTTACGTATGGATTGGCCCTCCTAACTGGACCGAAGATATGGGCATCAACGATCTAATTTTAGAAAACGTAGGACCTGAAAGATTTTTTCCGTCCAAAAACTTAACATACACACGTCTTAAAGATGGAGCTCATCCAGACAAGCCTTCATCATTCCGATGGGCTGACTCTATAGCATCTTTCTTGCATAACAAAGCATTCCATAAAGTTGTTATGAATCGACCAGATACTTTCTTACACCAAAGCCCACCCACTGAAATCCTAAAACCTTTAAAACAATAGTATGTTTTGGAATGAAATTGTAAGGGATTTTTTTTCTTACCAAGCTGACAAACCTTTGTTGTTTAACAGTGTTACTTTCTGGGTATGGTTTATTGTGGTGCTAAGTGTCTACGCTTTTATTTATCAGCATAACTTAGCACGCACTTTATTTCTTCTTGCATTTAGCTTGTATTTCTATTACAAAAGCAGTGGTTGGTTTGTCTTAAATCTTATTTTTACCATACTTCTGTCCTATTACCTAACTTACCGGATGTACAAGGCTAAAAACAAAACTTTTAAAAAAATTCTCTTTATCCTTAATGTGTCCATTCCATTGCTCATCCTAGGATATTACAAATACTACAACTTTTTTTTAGACAACCTTTCTGCTTTAACGGGTAGAACATTTACGTATGCCGATGTTATTTTGCCCGTGGGGATTTCCTTTTACACTTTTCAAATTCTAAGTTATGTGATCGATGTTTATCGAGGAGATATTTCACCAGAAGGGAATTTACTTGATTTTGCTTTTTATGTGACTTTTTTCCCTCAGCTTGTGGCCGGCCCAATCGTACGAGCAAGTTTATTTCTTCCTCAGCTAAAAAAAACTATTACCCTGGATGAATTCGAAACACAACGAGGTTTTTTCCTCATCATTCAAGGTCTTATCAAAAAAGCTATCATAGCCGATTACATAGCTCAATACAACGACATTGTATTTTCAAATCCTGCTGGGTATAGTGGGTTCGAAAACCTCATGGCTCTCTATGGATATGCTTTGCAAATTTATTGCGACTTCAGCGGTTACAGCGACATGGCCATTGGTATCGGGAAAATCATGGGTTTTGACCTAGGAATAAATTTTAACAAACCCTACCAAGCCTTGAACATCACGGATTTTTGGCGGCGTTGGCACATCAGTCTTTCGAGTTGGTTGCGAGACTATCTCTACATTCCGCTAGGTGGTAATCGAAAAGGGAAAATACGAACGTACATAAATCTTTTTATCACCATGCTACTCGGGGGACTCTGGCACGGGGCTTCGTGGCGTTTTGTCATCTGGGGTGGCATGCATGGTATAGGCTTGGCCATTCATAAAATCTGGAAAAAAATAATTCCTGAAAAATTTTCAGAAAATAAGATTTGGAAAATATTTGCTTGGATCATTACTTTTCACTTTGTAGTATTCTTGTGGATTTTCTTTAGAGCTTCGACGATGCAAGATGCCTGGGCCATGATAAAGCAAATCTTCACTGCTATGGATCCAGCTTACATTCTACCCTTCTGGCAAGTTCGCAAATTGTTTCTTTTACTGCTTCTTGTGGGTTTCGCTACTCACTTTATTCCTTCGCTATTTTACCCCACCCTCGAAAAATGGTTTATTCGTATCCCTTGGGTGGTAAAAGCTATCGGTTTTATTGCTCTAGTCCAGCTAATTATTGAGCTAAAAAGTCAAGGCGTACAACCTTTTATTTATTTTCAATTTTGAAGCACTTATTTAAATGACCTCAAATCACTAATACTAAATTTCCCATCTCTCGCAGATGTAGCTTTCCCAAAACGGTAATAAAGTATTTTCCCATCACTTGCTGAAATGATAAATTTTAAATAATAGAATCCTGGATTGTTCCCTGGATCAAAGGAATAACCAAGGGCTACATTCGATTGTCCGTTCAATGCAGCATTCATTATTTCTTCTTTGCTTGCTAATTTGATGCTTCCTTTAAAATATTTTTGCAGATTAACACTGCTGTTTTTGAGCTCATTTGTGACATTATCTTCCAAAAACCAAACTTCCATGTTCGGTAAGTTGCCTTCGTTTTGCTTACATATGTTTTCCAATGAAATTTCGGGAGTAGTTTTATTTATTTCCAACACATACTGAAACATGCGTAATAGCCCAGGAACTTTATATAAAAATTCACTTTCTTCATCCTCCTCTTCTTTCCAAATGTAATTCAATGGAACTAAAATGACATCCTGTAGCCCATTAATTTTACCAGTGCGATTGCCTAAACTTAAGTTAAACAAATTCATCCGTGCAGTCTTATTTCCTTCAGAATATTCCCCTTCAGACAAATAAATAAATGATAAGTTTGGATTGCTCATTTTTTTCTCAAATTCGCTGGATTCAATGACTTCGTAAGGCGTCAATTTCCATATTTTTTCCATGCTTTTGACCAGTATTTCATTATATGAACCAAAAGGGTCTTCATTTTTTACCACCATTAGCTTAGAGGAAAAAAAGCGATTTAGTCTTTCTTTTTTAATAGGTGGTATTTCCTGTGATTTTACCCCCAATAGAAAAAAACTTACCAACAAAAAGAAATAGTTTTTCATAGGACTTGTTTTTTCAAAAGTAAGCTTTTTCTAAAAAAATTTTCCTTGAAAAAAGGCGAACTTATAAAAATAATTTTACATATTTGTGTCGTATTGGTCTTATTCTTATCTGCATCAGATGACTTTAAACAAACCATAGGTGTAGGAGCAAATGCTCTTATGTCTGAATCTTCGGCGATGCTTGAAGTAAGAGCTACCAATAAAGGCTTTCTCATGCCGCAGGTTGCGTTACAGGAGTAAACTATGTTACTACAATTTCATTACCTGTTATTTCATTGCTCGTTTATAACACTGGAACTGGAGGGCTCTCACTTGTTGGATATTACTACAATGCGGGTACACCTGCAGCTCCCAACTGGGTAAAACTT